>OGFI01000832.1_pt1 | contig 19655 bp, 11 predicted proteins | sample 1570901 | NCBI WGS metagenome assembly OGFI01 (sample SAMEA2582018, study PRJEB24529) | metagenome | biome: Human gut stool | place: China | collected 2011 | reverse complement strand
TATGCCGCCTGTTCCTGCAATCTTGTTCATAAGTCCCTCGGCAAGCGCAGTGGTGGCTTTACCCATGCCCTTCGGTCCTGCAACTGAGAAGACAGTCGAAACTGCAGCAAATATCATAACCGCAATTATAGCAGCCCAGTATCTGCCAAGGTACTTTATAAGCTTCTTTGTAGAGCCCTTGAAATCCTTGGCCTTCTCTGTAACCATTCCGGGGCCTCTGCCCATTGGCCCTCTTGGCCTCTTAGGAGGCATCTTGAACTGTTCGTTATTGTTCTCACTCATTTTACATGCCCTCCTTTTCATTATCTAAGCCTGATACAGCCGAAGTATCTGTTGCTGTTTTTGTTGCAGTATCTGCTGCTTTATCTGTTGCAGTTTCTGCCACCTTATCATCAAGTCCAAGCTCCTTTGCAGAAAGCTGTGACTGTGCAATCTGCATATATACATCGCAATTTTTAAGAAGCTCCTCATGGGTGCCTTTTCCTACGATTTTACCGTCATCGAGCACGAGAATCTGGTCAGCATGAATAATCGTGCTGATACGCTGTGCCACGATAATGACGGAAGCATTCTCTGTCACCTCAGATAAGGCTGCACGAAGACGCGCATCTGTCTTCATATCAAGTGCTGAGAAGCTGTCATCAAACACATAGATATGAGGATCCTTTGCAATAGCTCTTGCGATGGCAAGCCTCTGTTTCTGACCACCGGACACATTTGAGCCGCCCTGTGCGATTGAGCTGTCATATCTGTCATTCTTTGTCTCTATAAACTCAGAAGCCTGTGCGATATCCGCTGCCTTTTTTATCTGCTCATCACTCGCGTCTGCTTTACCAAAGCGCAGGTTTGAGGCGATGGTTCCTGAGAAAAGAATACCTTTCTGCGGAACAAAGCCTATTGACTCGCGAAGCTCGCTTAGTGTGTAGTCTCTGATATCGTGTCCATCAAGCTCTATTGAGCCTCCCGTCACGTCATAGAAACGCGGAATCAGGTTTACAAGTGTAGACTTTCCACAGCCGGTACTTCCGATGATAGCTGTGATTTTGCCCGGCTCCGCCACAAAATCTATGTCTGAAAGCACATCCTCCTTTGCTCCCGGATATCTGAAATCCACATGGTTGAAACGGATAACACCTCTATGATCAGCCTCAGTAACAGGCTCCTTTGGATCATTTACGGTGCTGTTTGTCCTTATAACCTCATCGATACGCTCTGCCGCAACACCTGCTCTCGGAAGCATGATGGACATGGCTGAAAGCATGAGGAATGACATAACAATCATCATGGCATATGTAATAAACGCAGTCATGGTACCTACCTGCATAGAGCCCTTGTCTATTCTGCCTGCTGCAATCCACCCGATACCGAGTGTGATGCAGTACATGATCATGGACATACCCGGCATCATAAAGGTCATGACACGGTTTGTAAACAGCTGTGTGCGTGTAAGCTCACGGTTAGCCTCATCAAACCTTTTTTCCTCCTCCTTCTCACGGCCGAAAGCCCTGATAACGGAAAGACCTGTAAGAATCTCACGAGAAACAAGGTTTACCTTGTCTACAAGACTCTGCATAATCTTGAACTTTGGCATCGCAATACCAACCAGAGTGAAAATAAAAACCATGATAGCAGCAACCGCAATGGCAATCACCCACTCCATGCCGGATTTGGTCTGTGCCACCTTGATGATACCACCGATACCAACGATTGGCGCGTAAAGCACCATACGAAGCATCATAGTAGTAACCATCTGAATCTGCTGTATATCGTTCGTGCTTCTCGTAATAAGTGATGCCGTAGAGAATTTGTTAATCTCGGCATTTGAAAAACCTACAACCTTTGAAAAGGTCTTCTCCCTCAAATCCCTGCCGACAGCGGCACCGACCTTTGAAGCCGCAAAACCTACAACACATGCTGCTATAAGCATAATTGCTGCAAAGGCTGCCATCTTGGCGCCTGCCTTCCACAGATAAGCAACCTGATTGGCATCCACATCAATTCCCGCATTCTCGTCACACTTTGTCGCAAAAGTTACACCCATGGACTTTAAAGTAGCTGAACCCACCGCATCGATTTTGTCCTGCACCTTGCTTCTTATCTGCTTTATCATGTTATCATCGAGCGCTGCTGACTGCGGGATAGCTGATGCATCCACATCCATCTGCTCCCCCGACTGAAAAGCCTGATATGCCATGACAAGAGGAACCAAAAGCTCCTCATCCAGCTCATCAAGTGTGTCAGAATCAGCTGTCAGCTTGTATTTTGTCACACTGTCATCAGATTTTGAAGCATCCTGCGCCTCATAACAGTCTGTAAATTTTTCTTTCTCGTCAGACAGCATAAATGTCTGTGCCATCTGATAATCCTCCGATGTAATCTCCTTTGGCAGGATATGCTCAATGCCGTGATCCTGAATACCCACATCAATGATGTCTGATGTGTACGCAGGCAAAGCCAGGTCACAGTAAGCCTGTGCAATGAGGAAAACAAAAATTAATAAGATCCATCGCCAGTATGGAATCAGGTTTTTGAAAATTTTACTCATAAACGTTTCCTTTCTTTCCGGTTAATTATCCCCCATACACGAATGCAAAAATATCCGCAATCGTGCGCATACTATCTATTTTATCAATTAGCGCGGATAATTCAATAAAGAAAGTATAAAGAAACGGTAAAAAAACAAGGACCATACGAGCTGATTCTCAGCTCATATGGTCCTTGCTATATAGAAAAATATATTATATACACTAATCCAGGTCTGCAAGACCTACACGCTGTATCTGGAAGGTCTTGTATGCCTTGGCTGTTGTGGTCTCTTTATCCCCACCACTCGCCAGTGACTGATAAATCTTACTATATCCTACGGCATAAATCTTTATAGAATTATTTCCCTCCGGTAAAGTGTCCAATGGTACCTTTACCTTATATGTTTTATTATTTTCAAAGAAGTCCCTTGGATCTTTATTTAATTTACCGTTTTCTTTACTGTCATTTATCAGTTCATTTTCTGTTCCGTCATTATTCAGTGAATAGATATCCCAGTCCACCTTCTTTAAGTAAATCTTATCATCTCCGGTGCCAATCGTTTCATCATTTGGATTTTTTTGTGGATCCTCGATATAAAAATCCAAATAAACAACAGTTTTTTCATCAATCTGATTTCGCACAAGGTTTGAATCCTTTACCGTAAAATAAACATCCTGCGTACTGTCTGCACCATCTAGTCTGGCATCCGCTTTATTAGCTGCATCTTCTTCAATGGCATCGTCAATAGTTGCATATAATGTAGATATGTCATTTGAATCGGTATCAGCATTCTCCTTAAGATAAATTGACGGCTCATGAACTGATGCACTATATGCAGCAATCATAGTGTTTATATAAAGCTTCAATTCATCCTCATTATTTGAGAAATCAGAATGTCCTACACCTGAGTATGTTACATTTCCCATTGTGTAAATATAATAATTATTTCTTACATCCTTTGGAGACTGCTCATAAATTCCATGGTTTGACAAGGTATACCATACAACAATATCACTCTCACCATCACCATCAGCATCCTGATTCATATCCAGCTGGTAGTACTGCTTATGAGTGGTAGCTATATTTATTTCGTCAGCAATCTTAAAAGGATATGTGGTAATCTGTCCTGAATTAACCTTGACTGCCTTATTCGTCTTAGCTTCAAAATCATTACCATCTAGCCCTGAATACAGTCTGTACTCACCATGATCATTATCTGCCCACTGATACTGATTTAAATCCGCATAAGTAAATCCCTGATTCTGTCTGACAATAACTGAATTATCGGATTTTGGCTCATATGCAATATCAGTGTTATTCTTTTCAGCAGTCTGTACAGCTTTATCAAAATCCTCATCAGTACTCTGTAATGTATTGCCCTTCTTTAAATACGCATTTGACAAGATTCCATACCTATCCAGTCCGACAGTATCACGAATTATAGAGTTAAACTTATATCCCCAGACATTATTATATTTATTATCATTTTTATTATTACAAAATGACGTTGTATCATGAGCAAACAATACCGGTTTTCCTGACTGGATATATGCTTTTATTTTATCGAGATGATTATTTGTATTATCAATATCATAACAATCACCAAATCCAATCACAAGCATATCGTATGTCTGCAGCTTATCACATACCTCATCCATTTTAGGTACGTTGTCATAACGAACTGTTTCTATATCCAGGTCAAAATCCTTCACTTGACTAAGTAATTTATGAAACTTTGTATTGCTATCATTCTTCTGTGCCTGCATATCAAAATTTCCCCTAAAGCCCTCATTATGCTCCAACTTTGAATTAATCTGAAGAATCTTGACTTTTGTAGGACTGCCTTTTGAATTTTTGACATACACATATCCGGATTTCTGATCATATCTGTAGCTATTTGTAGCCTGACTTACACGAAGCTGCCAAGGCATAACTCCTACATAGCCATTCGGCAAATCATAGACCAGTTTATAATTATAATTGCCTGCATTCAGACTATACATATATTTACCATCATCACCCATTACCGGATTCACAATAGTACCATCACAATATAATTTTATTTTATTTGCAGCTATTCCTTCATTGGTTGTCGAAAACTTACCATCAGAATTTGAATCCAAAAACAGCTGTGCATTAAAACTTGCTTTGGAATCAGCACCACCTGCATTGTTTATTGAAAATTCCAATGTAATCTGATTATTACTAATCTCAACATAATCTGTATCTTTTACTTTTTCCTGCTCCTTGAGTAATATTTCAGGTTTTTCAGTAGTCAGGTAGGTAACAAGCTCCGCTGGCTCATTTGACTGTTTTTTTAAATTTCCCTTGCTGTCCACTTTAAGAACATTGTCTTTATCTTTTGCATAACATAAAAGAGTAAAAACATTTGAACAGTTGTCTATATACTTCTCATTAATTCCTCTGCCATAATCAATAGAGAAAAAGCCATCTGAAAAGACGACAGGAAAGCCTGCCTTTATATAATCCTCCAATTCTGAAACCTTCTGCTTAGTAATATCATTGCCTGAACCTCTGTATGTGTTTGGAGCAGTTAAATAATCAGCATTATTTCCATTTTTTCTTAATGTAAGGTTAGTATTAAGCGCCGTTCCATTGTTTATATAATCAGTATCCAGCAATCCCGCATGACCATTCTTGAGCATATCATATCCCCAATAATTTACCACATCTTTCGGATTTATAACAACAATGTCACCAACATTTGAGTATTTAAGCCCATCCATGTTCCAATCATTATATACTGTATGACCATCTCTATAATTCAGATTATCGGCTACAAGTCCCATATATATCATGTCATAGTTATTAAGGTCCTCTATTCTTCCAATAAATTCTGCACTCGTAACCCTTGTTATTGTAACCTTTTTTTTCTCCGGGCATCTTGATCCAAGCCAATTTTTTAGCTTATCATAATTTAAAGCGTCAGACTCATTTTTTACAGTTCCGGGCTCTATATCCAGTATGTTCAGACTATCTGTCGGATTTATAATGTCTCTTTTATCAGCATACGATATGATATAGCTTAAAACTATCGCCTTTGAAATCTTCTTGTCATAATACGCATACTCGTCCTTTCCAAGAGTACTATTTTCTTTTTTCCTGCTTGTATTCTCTGAGTTGATATACTCTGCTATCTCGTCAAAATTCTCTGTTTTAGCATCATTGACAAATGCTGTTTCATCATCATTTTTAATAAACGCAGAAGCAAAATCGTCTCTTAAAACAAATGGCACATCATCTTTAGGACTATAGTTTCGTGGAATAACATATTCGTTGCCAATTACAAAACCATATTTATGGGTTCTACTGTCAACCTTATAGTATTTTATGTCATTCCCCCAGTTAATAAAATTATCAGCTGATTCCTTGGTAAAATTCAAGGAGCTGAAATTGTTACAGCTCAAAAGACCTGCAAGCTTTTTAATGTTGCTGGAATAATCTGCATTCGAATCAGGCCACACAATACCATTATCCACTATAACAGGCATCATGATACCACTCTGGTGCACACGTTGGACTATCTGCTTTACCTTGTCCCATGAAATGTCATTACCGGTATTGTATTTTGCAGAATCGTCTCCTAAATCCTTGGAAAGAACAGACTTTGAGCCGGAAAGATAGAGTAAATCAATTGTTGACACATCTATCTGCTCAAGCTCCTTGGGTGTGACAGTTTTTACATTGAAGGTCATATTGGCAGTCTTATCATCATCGCCTGTCTTACCCTCCTGATTGAATACACCTGTTCTGAACCAGTTATTGTTCTTGAAACCACCCTTATAATATATGTGTGTAGTATTTACAGGATAATCAAGCGAGCCTTTTTTATCAGCCTCCATTATATAGTCACCTTTTCCTTTACCCACATAGGTATATGTCTGGCTATCCTTAACTATATCAAAATATCCGTCTGTATCGGTGAGGATTACCCTGCCTGTGTTACCATCATTATTCTCTGTAGCAGAATCAGCTATTGAAGCGTCATCTGAAATATCATCTGCTCCGGTCTTACCTGCCGGCTGATTGTCCAGTGTGCCATCATCTATCTTCTCGTATGGATTCTGTGAGTCAAGCACTGCTCCATACTCGCCGGTCTCATCGTAATTAAACTCAATAGGTACCTCAGTGTTCACCTCGTAGTAGGTCTCGTCATCAGTGATTTTATCTGCAGGCACATACTCCATCTCAACCGTGCAGTATGTATACTTCTCATAATCCGGCTTACTGCCATCAGGCAGATTTGCCATCCGGTCCGCTCTTGCAACAAATTCATATGGTGATGTGATATCTGAATTGTCTTTTCTGTAAATATATGCCTTTGGGTCATATTTTGCTATGTTTTGCATGCCCTCATCGGAAACGATTGCATATGAACTCTTTATAGCATAGACTACATGCTTATCAACGGCATCGTCACCTGCGCCTGTATCTGTCGTATTATCTGTACTGCTGTCTGTATTTCCATCAGCCTTCTGTGAATTATCAGTCTCTACCAGATACTGGGTGTTTGTCATACCATCCGGCAGCTTGACAGCCGAAAAGGCAACACTGTAGTAGCCTCTTTTTCCGGGTGCCTTAATTTGATTGCCATTTTCAGTCTCTGTATTTGAGCCATCTTCTGTCTCATCCTCGCCCTGCATGAAAACATAATGGTCAACATTCTGTCTGTAATGACCTGTAGGCAGTCCCTCTTCATTTACAGCAAGCTGGTAATCGGTATTGAACTTATAATCTCCCTCCGCCTGCTCTGTCATCTTATAACCGGTGGTACCCTTGTTTATTCTGTCCATATCTACAAGGGCAAGCTCTGTCCAGTCATCGCCCTGACTAACATAGCTCTCCTCATACGGCTCATAATAAAGAGGCTTTGTGTTATCCTTTTTCTCGGTAGTAATAGGCGCAAGCTTTGTTTTCAGTCCCTCCATATAGGCAAACCTTTTTTGTACACCTGCACCATCTTTGTCAGACATCCTTGACAGTGTTCCAAACCAGTCGTCAGGCTCCTGACCATCAATCAGATAACCGATGGATGCCATTTTCTTGTCAGGCACCACCTCAACTATATTGAAGGGCTTGTCCTTGCCATGTGAGCTGACTATATCAGATATTCCATTGAACGCTACATTTGCATCGACCTTTGTAAGGCTGTCATTCAGCACAAAAGCTGCCACAACGAGACATCCTGTAAGTGTGAGCGATATTGGAACCACTATTTTTTTTCTTAATTTGCTCATTGCGATTGCTCCTTTTGTAAAAAACTACTCTATTTCTTAATATGTATAAAACGTTATTGTATTTGACTTAAACTCCGGCATATCCTCAAGTCCAAGCCAGACGCTGATATTTAATTTCTCTCCGGTAAGAAAAGCTGTTCCGAGAGTGATATGCATTTCTTTATTTTGCTGATAACCTAAAATATAATAATTAAGATAGTTCTTATATTTAGGATCATCTGGCTTACCTTGTGCTCCTGTTTCTCCGGCAATCTCATTTGAACTAAACTTAAATATTCCATCAGGCTCACCATTGCCCTCCGGTCCATAAATCAGCTTGCCATCATCGCCCATTCTAAAGGATATATCTCCCTTGTGCTCGGTTGCACCTGTTGAGCTGACACTTTCTACCTCCATATGCCATACAAAATCCTTAACCTGATATTTGCCATTTAATGAAGAATTTTTTAACTCCCATTCATCAATAAGCAATTGATGCGTCTGTCCTAAATTGAAATGCTTATCTGCATCACACTGCAGAATATTGATTGGATGTGCTACGTTTACAGTTACCTTTGCCTTAAGGTCTTTGTTTTCATCAGATTGTACATATACCTCAAACTGTGTTATGGTAGTACTCTTAATTTCAATATTATAAACATCACCGGATTTTTTGCTCTGATCATCAACATCTCTATTTTCAGCTGATACTGACCATGTAGCTTTTGTTGAATCATACTTTCCACCAAGTATCTTATCAGTAAACTTTAATTTATTCTGGTAGTTTTTCTTCATCTCATAGTATACTGTTCCGTTGGTTACATCCTTGCCTTTGTAATATATCCTTATTCCTTCTGGCTCTGCCGGTGCCACATACTCCACATCTGCTCCGGTCGGTACCTTATTGCGCATAGTGAAGTTCTGCTTTGAAGTATACTTCTTGTCTCCTGCCTTAAAGTCCACAACAAGTCCGACAGAGTTCTTGCTTTCTGCCTCACTTAAATCAGGTGTAAAGCCTATGACATTTTCTGCCATAAGTGACTCCTTGCCCTGACCATCAGCCTTCACCGCACCAGTTGCAGGATCCAGTGTATCCTTTCGCAGATAGATTTTGTGCTCTGACGGTCTGTATATGATATTGTATGTACAATCCTTGTTGTAGATAATCAGCTTGCTGTCGGATGATGCTTCTTCGGATGACGCTTCTTCCGCTGATGCAGTTGCAATATAACCTGCCTCAGGGTTTACTGATGCCACTTCAACCGGGGCTGCCACCGTAGCAGGCTCATACTTAACACCCTTTTGCGCATCAATTATCAGATTTCCTATCTGATTCATGGTCAGCTGTGCCTCATACTGCAGGTCTACGTCCTTTGTAGCATACTTATACTGCTTCGTGCTCGTACCGATAAAGCCCACAACAGCCAGACCCAGTATTCCCATTATCGCCATGACAATGACAAGCTCAACAAGTGTAAAGCCACTGTTTTTCCTATTATTTGATTTATTCATGCGCTTTAAAATCTTCATGGTTCATCTTCCTCTCCGATTTCATCATAAAACCTTATAACAGCCTTGCGTCAAAATAAAATATTTTGCATTTAACTATGTAAATTACTCACATACCACCTTGCCGGTTTCCTTGTATATCGTGATAACCTTCTCGGTGCTGTTTTTTTGAACCCAGATACGGCTACAGTACTTGCCGTTAGTATCCGGCTTTTGTGCACCTGAGCTTCTGTCGAACTGAAGCTCTATACTGTCGGATACGTTCAATTGTGTCTTGCCACTATAATCATCATTCATGGAATAGTATACATCAATCCTGCTCTTTCCGATTTTACTTGGATCAGATTCCGTACCATTTATAGTCGTCTTATAATAGTAGGCACCATCTGATGCCTTGTATATCTTAAGAACTGCGCTGTCCTTTCCCATAGAGGTAACTCTTGTTTTGTTAATTATCGATTCAATATTTCTGGCACATTGCTTCACCTCAACACCCATGACCGAGCGAATGGATATGGTTGCCGCGCCTATCAGTACGACAGATATCGCTATCACTACTATAAGCTCTACGAGAGAAAAACCGCCATTATTCTTTTTTTCTTTTACAGACATATTGGATTCCTCCCTTGTATATATCGTCAAAATATGTCAAATATAAATATTTATTTCCTACTCCTTTGTCCAGTTCTGGTATGTAATGAGCGTAGCATAATCTATTTTTGTATCTGCCTCCTTCTTATTTGAAAAAGAAGAAACATTACCCAGATAGTTGGCACCATCCATGAACACATCATACAGGTGCAGTGCATCGTCTGCATCACTTACCTTTTCAAGAAGCAATGCCTTAAATACCTCCTGTGTACCATTATCAATCTCGCACTGCTCTTTGTTTACGATTATCCTGCCCTTTGCAATTATAGTACCTGTAAAGTCAGCATCAAGTGTCACATTTCCTGTAGCAACAATTATATCCACATTGTGTGATTTGTCATTTGCATCATAGGTGTAGTTACCGTTTTTGACAATTGCCTGGTATTTTTTTCCCTGATACTCAGTCTCAAATATATGTTTGTTACCGGAATTTGGCACTATCTTCTGCAAATTGGTATTGTTAACTATATTTGTAAAAAGCGAAACACTTGCTGCATTTGTCGGTAAATCCGCATAATTTGTCAAAAGCTTTGAGTTTAGTGCAGTATATGTGCGCTGTAAAGCATCCGACTGTGCATCCATGTCCACACCATCAGCTATGCCCTTCAAAAGGCTTAAATTGCTGCCATCGTAGATGCTGTAATTGCCGGCAGTATAGATGCTTGCTGCCTCATTTACCTTTATGCTGTCAGTATAGAACTTAGTGTATCTATTGAGCTTGTCACTGTCTGCGCCAAAATAGTCTCTGTAATACTCAGCAGCCTTATTCGTTGGCAGATTGACATAATAGTATACAAGTCCATCATCATTATTATCAGTAGAAGGAACAAAGACCTTCTTTATACAGTTGTCGATTGTCTTTGACTCCGGCATATATGCCGAGAGAGCCTTACCTGTCTTTGTGCTGACCACATTGGCATTTATTTCGGTATACTTTGTTTGATCATGTCCGGTTGCAGTAATATCCTTGTACTCCTTATAGGAAAGTGGATTCTTGTTGTAAAGCGATTTGGCATCCGCACCATTTCCACTTGTGCCTATGCACTCAGGCGGCACAAGGTATGCTATCTGGTCACCCTTTACAGAGATTGACTCACCCATAGCCACATTGCTGTTTTGTGTACCCACACCACTTGAATTTACAATAGCCTGTGTATTGATATATGCAGTTCCTGCTAACATAAGCTCCCTGATATTTGACATATCAAGAGATGCCTCCCTGCCGTTTATGATAATAGCAGAGCTATCGCCTGCGACAGGATTTTCCTTGTCAGCACCTCCGTTGCCAAAGCCGACGTACTTTGCATTGTTATTCTTATTATTCTTGCCAAGTGTGACATTTGAGCCTGTACCCTTTAATGTCATGTCATCCGCCACATATGTCATGCCATCCAGATTGACTGTTGCACCATTTACATTTATGTTGCCTGTCCACAGCTGACACTGTGCATCAACAGAAAGTTTACTGTTATTGTGTACACCAGCCATGTTATTTTTTATTGTAGCCGTATCTTTTCCGGCAAAGTCTCCCACCTCTATATCGCCCTCTGCAATCATATAGCTGGTATCCTTTACATCAAGTGTGGCATTGTTTGGAATAACAACACTCGTAGTAGAAGTTCCTGTGTCTGCCGCATTTTCGCAGCCGGCATAGAGATTGCCGGATAGATTTACTTTAGTAAGTCCTGATGTAATTTTCAGTCCTTCATTTCCTACAAGAGAATATGTAAAAAGCTCCGGAACTCCTCCCGATGCTGTAAAGCTCATGGATGGAACTCCCAGAGAAATGTCTGTCTCTATTATTGATTTAAATCCCTTTTCATCGGTATACTCTACCCTTAGTCCGTTCAGCACGACACGATTTTGGTACACCTTGAGCTGTCCATTGCCGTTTACATCGGCATTGGTCGATTTGATAATAGCATGTGGCTGATTGTCTTTTTTCTCGAGAAGCTTCGGGTCTACATATTGTATGAGCTTTCCCCTATTAAAGGTCATACCTGTGCTGTCATACTCCAGACTGGTCTTTAAGCTCTTCAGATACTCCTGCGCAAAGTTGCTCTGTCTGCCAGCCTCATTTATGCTGCTGTCAGAGTAATTCTCCATAACCTTGGTATATCCTGCTGAGTAAGCCTTGGAAATATCTCCCTGCAGACCTGTACATATCTGATCCAGCACACCCTCTGCCGAGTAAAAGTTATCTGTATTTTTTTCATCAGTCACCTTCATCTGGAGGTTCATAAGCGCTATCCACAGCACAGTCACAGCTAAAACAGCCACTATAGCCATTGCAACTACAACCATCACAAAGGAAGCACCACGGTTATCGTTACGCTTCATAATTAATACCCCATGCTTCCGGTCATCGTAACAACCGGATCTTTATCCTTAAATATATCATCCAGTGAAGCCTTACTCTCGTATATGTCTACCTTCACATCATACAGCCTTTCAGATGCCTTGCTTTTTGTCAGATTCTTTATATCGACAATTGCCTTTACATCATTCTGAATTACATTGTTATTAAAACCATATATAGCCTGCCCCGGCTGTAGTGGATTATCCGGTGCTCCCATATTTACATTCAGATTGGTGGCTATATGAGTATAAGCATGACCTGTACGATTTCCCGGCTCACTTACCTTCACATATGCCTTATATGTACTCTCCTTTGTGCTCAACTCTGACTGATCCGATATAGTCTTTTGCTTTACAATATTTACCGTGCAGTCGACCTTGTCCTTGTTGTTTACAATGATGACATCATTTGCAGTATCCCAGGTGTTGCCGGTCGATGTGTACCATGGATTGTAAAACAGATACACATTTCTCAGATTATGGTTTACAGTATCTGAAGAATTGTCGTAAATCACCATGGTATAATCATCCTTCAGCGCACTATTCGGATCCGGAAAAGTCTTTTTTACTCCATTTTTGATAGAATACGAATACGACACCGTAACCTTGGTAGCCTTATTGCTCGCAGCTCCACTCTTTTCTATATCAATTTTGATAGTTCTCTTTATATCACTCTGCTGTACACTGAAGCCTGGATTCATATTGTTAAATGCAGATATAATATTTGTAGCAGAATACTTGTCTGCACTCATGCAGTCAAAATTTGCATCCATGGCCGACATATCCGCTACCTCGTCCATGTTGTACTTTCTAACCTTATTGTCCGACTCTGCGTCCGATTTTGCATCCACTGTCACAAGAGCATTGTATTTCTTTGTGCCTGACTGCACACCAGACATATAGAAATAATACTTGTGCGCATCCGACTCCCTGAAATTCCAAAGCGATGCATCGCCTATTTTAGCTTTTGCGTCAGTCTTATGGATGCAGCTAGTGATGACATCGTCCTTGTTTACAATCTCAGCACTGATATCCTCAAGCCTCTTTACATTATCAAACTTATCTGATTTCTTAAGAAGCTCACATGCACTGCTTCCATCTGATATATTAAAGCCGTCCGCCACGTCAAAGTACTCTGACGGATAGTTGAACTGATACGCCAATGTCTTCATGGAGTTCTTCTCGATACCCTCCATAATATTTGTCGCCAGATGTGTAGCATTCATCTCGTTTTTTGCCTTCACATTGGTCTTTGTGGCTGTGACAAATGCATTCAAAAAAGGAAGCACGATTATTGCGAGAATAGCAATTGACACAATAATCTCCACAAGTGTTACTCCTCGATCATCGTTTTTTAGCTTTCTCAAATCTGCTTCCTCCCCTCTTGTATTTTGTTATCTCATAGCTCAATAATCTAACATTTGATATTTATCACTTACGGTCTCAATAACCCGCTAATCTAATAATCTAATATTATAATAATCAGTTAGTTTGTTGTACCAAACAGATTATTTGTACCATGTGGTACTGCAGGTATGTATGGTGCCTCATATGGCTTATCAAGTCCATACAGGAAATATGAATCCACAAGCATCTCACCTGTCAGCTTGCCTGTCGAATCATCAAAGCTCACATTGAGCGTGCTGATAGTTTTCTTCTGTGATGAACCAATCACCTCGCCGAGCATAGCCTTAAGCCCATGATATTCTGTCTTGAATGCCATAACTGTGCTGACATCATAAAGCTGATAGCCTGTAACCGTAGACTTTGCAGAGCTTGATGATGTGCTGCCATCAGCTGCACTGCCGTCGCCTGTCTGTGACTGAGAGCTATTGCCATCAGCGGTCTGAGAGCTCTGCGAACTGTCTGCATTACTGCTATCCGTGGTACTGCTGTCTGAACTGCTTCCTGACGAAGAATCTGTACCTGCATCGCCTGTCGGATTATTCACATCAATAGCTGTCGGTGAACCGACTGTAAGCTCTGTAATATTTGTATTGGTAGATTTTTCAATTGCAACTGCGTCCATGATGCCGTTTTCTATCTGTAAATATGAAGGGAAATTGTCATATACCTGCTGCATGGCATCAGACATATCCTTTGTCTTCTTTGTGTAGTCATCCGCCTTTGCCGCAAGTGCTGAAAGCTGATTGTACTGTGATTTCAGGTTCATGTTTTCGCTCTTGAGTGAATCCCTCTTATTGGACTGTGGTACAAAAATAAAAAAATATGTCAGTGCTAAAATGGCAACACCCGCTAATATAATAAGTAACTTTTTATCTCTCGTTGACATCCTAACACCCCCTACTGATTTGTACTGTCTGTATCTGATGAACCACTATCCGTCTGTGTCTGTGATGACGCATCCTGTGATGCATCATCTGGCTCACTGCCTGTGCCATCCCCCGATTCAGAAGCAGCACTGTCATCAACCTTTACATATGTGCAATCTACTGTGAACTGAACCTTTGAGGCACCGGTCTCATCAACCTCCTCTGTGATGGTTGACACATTGGATACCATGATACTCTCAAATGTACGAAGCTGCGCAATCACATCAGCTGCTATATCCTTGCTGCCTGTCTTGATGGTCATTGAAACGCCATCAGTCGTAACAGACATATTCACAAGCTTGGCCTCTGACGGAAGCTTCTGCTCCAGCTCATCCACAAAACCTGTTATCTCATCATTCTTGTTGGATGAGGCGCTCTCAAGAAGCTTGGTCCAGTCATAGTCCTTCTTGGTCTGGTTGTACACATCATATATATTCTGTGCATATGACAAATCAGAAACACGCGCTTTAAGTGTCATATTGTCTGAAGTCAAAACAAGATTTGAAAAAATACTGTATGCCGTGATACCAACTGCAACTACCACACACAAGCCAAAAATAAGGAGCTGTACCGCAAAAGAAACCGGCTTTTCCGCTGTCTCCCCAGCCTTTACCGGAAGAGGCTTCCCATCAGGACCAACAGGCGGATTACCCTGCGTACCTGTCTGTGCACCGCCAAGCGGCATAGCACCTGTAGCTGCTCCTGCCATAAGTGGAGCACCGATTCCCTTGTTTTTCTTACTGTCTAATATGTCAAGCGGATTCAGTGAGCATCCAACACAGTTGAAATACTCTGCCAGCTTTGCCTCTGCGAGGTTTATGCTCTTTGCCACATGCATACCGTCAAACTGCTGGAGCGGAACTACCTTAATATTCAGTTCATTGGTCAAAAGCTTTGAGAGTCCGCTAAAATCAGCACCTAAGCCAATGAGGAAAATTCTCTCGATAGGAGTATCTGAGTTTCTCGACTGATAGTAGTCTATCACTCGTCCGAGACTGCTTATCAGATTGGAAAGTGCGTATGACACATTCAGGCGAAGCTTCTTAAAGCGCTCTGAATCAATCTCATGCCCCATAGGATCCATGCCACCGCCTGCAGGCTCATCTGGCACTGTACCATCAGGCTTTATTGCAAGGCATGTCTTTCTGCGTGCCACATCAACTGCATCGGTAAATGACAGATACTCTCCAAAAAGCTCACTATCCTGAATTTCCTCTATAGCATCAGCAAGTCCATAGTTGACATTGCGCTGCAGCTTTACCATGCTTCCATCCATTACAGTCAGTGTGGTAGAAACCTCATCCACCTTGACAGTTACCTTCACATCTCCGGGAATCTCTCTTCTCATGAGCTGCTTGATGGCATTTCCACTATAGTCAAGAGCTACAAGCTGCAGTCTGCAATCAGCTGCAAGAGCACCATACGACAAAATAAGGTCATTAGGCACAGCAATAACCGAAAGACGTAATTTCTTTTCTTCCGGTCTGTCAATCTTCTCTATAATCTGATGTACCAGCTTGTACTGGCTCAAATCCACCGGAAAATAATCCGATGCATTCATTGCAATCATTTCCCTAAGCTGCTTTTCCTTAACAAGTGGAAGCTCAATATCCCTGCTTGCTATACGCGCTGAATTTAACACAAAAACAGCTTTTTTGGTGGCAATCTTCTTTTCCTTTAGCTTGCTGTATAAGATAGAACGAAACATTCCATCCGGCTGTACCACTCCATCATCAATCATCCCCGGTGGTGTCGGAAAGCCGAACATATTGTAAATCTTGGGATTTTTTGCTTTGTAATCAATCTCAACTACTCTGGTAAGGTTCTCCCCTATTTCAATACCGAGTACCCTGTTTGCCATAACCTAGTCCTCCGTGTTTATCTTTGTTTTACACTGTATACATCTGTAAAACATTCGTAACTGTTCAGTTACAAACATTCTATATATATATTTCGGTATATCTGCGTCTTCTCTGCTTTTGTCTCACTGCTTGTCGTACTACCTGTTTTATATTAAGTACGCTATATTATAACACGTTTTTCAAAAGCCTGCGAGTGTCAAATATGCCGATATCATTTTCTCACCCCATAGCATCGAAATAAATATTCCGGCTGCCAAGTACGGTCCCATCGCAAGCCTGTTGCCTGCGTTTGTTACTTTCATACGAATCAGATGTATCACGGAACCGATGATGCATCCTAATAAAAATGCTAATGTAATATTCTGCCAGCCTATCGCAAGGCCTGCACATGCCATGAGCTTGACGTCTCCGCCGCCTATGGCTCTTCCTCCACTTACAAGAAGAAGGATTTCAAGAAATAAACTGACACAAAAGAATCCTATCACATATTCAGACCAGTTATCATGGTCTAAAAACACATGCAGGATTCCAAGTATCAGTATAAATATATTGATTCCGAATGGAATTTCATATGTTCTCCAGTCTATCACACTCAGAACTATGAGTGCAGATGTAAGAAAGCAGTAGATGATACTCGTAAGCTCAAGTCCATTTACTGCAAATACTACTATGTATAATATACCGTTTAACGCCTCAATAATAGGGTATTGAGGTGATATCGGTTCTTTGCACTTGCGGCATCTGCCACGAAGAAACAGCCAGCTGAAAACCGGCACCATATCGTACCACGCGAGCTGATACCCGCATCTCATGCAGTGGGACCTTTCGGTCACCACTGTCTCATGTTGCGGTATGCGGTAGATACAGACATTTAGGAAGCTGCCTATAACTATACCGAATGCAAATATTAAGATGTAGATGGGTATCAGTTCTGTGGTCATGGTTGGTGGTCCTTAAAAAATTAAATTACTATATATCTTTTTATTTTATTTCCCTGATTTAGGGCCCTTTTTGAATTGATCCTTATCTGAATGATAATATGGAGAATCTCCAGTATATTCAATAGTTCCATCTTTCTTATCATATACAATTGTTATTTTATCACTAGTCCACTTTGTGCCTTTAATTTTCGCTTTTGTTAATCCGGCATCTTTAACAGCCGTATCAGCACCTGTTCCTAGCTCTGTCGTAGTCAATGTAACAGTAACCGTAGCAGCAGTAGCCGAAGCCGAAACCTCTTCGTCTGCATAATATGTCTTTAAAGCTGTAGCAATATTATCACATGTTTGGATATCTGTAGCCTCTCTAGACTTCTCAACATACTTGATAAGCTGTGGAGCAAGTACACCTACAAGCACTGCCATGATGGCGATTACAACAATAAGCTCTACGAGAGAGAAACCTTTGTTGTTCTTCTGTTTCTTTCCTAACTTTTTAAATACATTCTTTACCATAGTTCTTTTCTCCTTTTCATTATAACATGGTTTTTTGTGCAAAGAGCTGTGCCCTATCAGCATCTCTTTGGTTTGTATGCGCTCATTGTACCATAAATCAAAGCATAATGCAAGTTATTTTCTAGTACAATAGTATCATTGCTGTATAATTTTTTTCGCCTTTTTTAGCAATTTTAACCAAATTTTAATCAATTTATTGCATTTAAATCATATTTTTTCAAAAAAATTATATTTCAGGCTATATTTTGGCACAGTGTGAGGAGCTTCATCCCATGTGACCGGCTAACGCATACACTTTCGTGAGAGCTACGCTACACTGCCAAGATACTGTAGGAATTATGCTTTTAGATTTTCTATGCTTGACGAAACCGTCGAAACGCGCCGTCCGTAGAGAATGAAGCCCCATCCTACTGTCAGCAAAAGAGGAAGCAACCTCCGAGTTCTCGTCCAAAGATTGCTTCCTCTAATTTACATTTCACTACAATATTAGCTCACAAGCCATTTTTTTACAGTTTCCTCATCAAAATCCACACATTCAGCTATATCTTCTATTGAGTGAACTTTTTTCTGAAGTTTCAAAGCTGTTATTTTTGCCTGACGAATTCTGCCTTCTTCTCGACCTTCTTCTCTACCTAATTCTCTGCCTTCATTTTTCTGCTCTTCCCACGCCTTACACATATCAATCACCTCTTCTTTCTCATCTATGTCTATATCTGTTCCTGCAAACAGGTTGATTGCCTCAACCGTCTCTCTGTCTACCCTGCTAAATTTTTCATCATTCTGCAGCACTTCCTGCATTTTTTCCTTATCATATGCATTCTTCAATACCTCGAAAAGCTGCCTGATGGATGTCCTGAATCCGGTAAAGTCTGTTATCTCCCTCGGGGCCAGCAGATTAATCCTGTAATCCGGTATAAATGGCAGAAGCTCCTCATCCACATCACCAAACATATCCGACAGCTTCCTTGGACCATCCCATTCCTTTATTCCGAGATATACTGTAATCGTTATCACCGGAATCAGCTTATCCTCTTTCGTAAATCCTGAGAGAAATTCATCCGATGTTGCCGTATCCTTTTCCCTGCGGTGCTTTTTGGATGTTTCCTTTACCTGATTGCCGTATGCCATCACATCATAAAACATGTTTTTTACCGGAATGGCATAGTGTATATCCGACTGATTCTCTACTCCTATCAGTACGACATATGATCTGCCGGTATATTTGATGCTGGCATTTTTGAAGATGTCCCTCAGCTTCTGCACCGCTATGGTCTTTTTGTCAAGCCCTAGTGCGGTCAGAACCTCTGTGGTGTCTCTTTCCTTAAGGTTTTCCGGCAGGATAACCTCTCTTCCTCCATACAGTACATTGTTGCACAGGTCTGCAAACCTGGCATTGTCTGCAAAGTATTCCTTTGCCATTGAGTCCTTTGCGCTCAATCCTTCTCCTCCTGTTCTCTTGTGTGAGCAGGAAAATCCGGTGCCAATGAGGGTACAGTGGTACAGTTTACAAATTATACATGTGCTGTCCTTCTTTATGTTTTCTATATGTTTACATTATGATTATCACACTGTATACAGTTTATCTGTCTTATGACTACATTATCTGGCTTCTGACTGCACTTTCTGTATTCTGTCTACATACGGCATTTCAATTTTTCCTGCTGTTAATGGGTAATTAAAGCATTGAAAACTTCCATGTCCTTTGTAGAATGATGCGAAGTGGTC
>OGFI01000831.1_pt1 | contig 19717 bp, 16 predicted proteins | sample 1570901 | NCBI WGS metagenome assembly OGFI01 (sample SAMEA2582018, study PRJEB24529) | metagenome | biome: Human gut stool | place: China | collected 2011 | reverse complement strand
AGTAGCTGATAAAACAGCATTTGGGTATGTAAAAAAATATTATGAGGATAAAGGAATTCCAATAAATACACCAGAAGTTGTAAGAATTGCTCAAGGTTGTACAGGAATTAAAAAAACAACAGGACAGCATCCAGGTGGTATTATAGTTGTTCCAAAAGGTAGAGAAATCTTCGAGTTTACACCAGTACAACACCCTGCAGATGATCCAAATTCAGATATCATAACAACACACTTTGATTATCACTCAATAGATCAAAACTTGTTAAAGTTAGATATACTTGGACACGATGATCCAACAATGATAAGAATGCTATATGATATAACAGGTATGGATCCAACAAAAGTTCCTTTAGATGATAAAGATACAATGTCTATATTTTGCTCTACAGAAGCATTAGGAGTAACTCCAGAGCAAATACATAGTAAAGTAGGAAGTTTTGGAGTTCCAGAATTTGGTACAAAATTTGTTAGAGGTATGCTTGTAGATACAAAGCCTTCAACTTTTGATGAATTAATTCGTATATCAGGTCTATCTCACGGTACAGATGTGTGGCTTGGAAATGCACAAACATTAATAGAAGAAGGAACAGTAACACTTCAAGAATCTATATGTTGTCGTGATGATATTATGATTTATTTGATAAAAAAAGGAGTTCCACCAAACCCATCATTTAAAATAATGGAAACAGTACGTAAAGGTAAAGCATTAAAAGACCCAGCAAAATGGGAAGAATATAAAGCATTAATGAAAGAGCATGATGTACCAGATTGGTATATAAAATCATGTGAAAAAATAAAATACATGTTTCCCAAAGCCCATGCAGCAGCATATGTAACAAATGCATTTAGAATAGCATGGTATAAAGTTCATATTCCAAAAGCATATTACGCAGCATATTTTACAATAAGAGCAGATGCATTTGATGCAGATGTAATGTGTAATGGAAAAGAAAGAGCTAAAAATAAAATGAAAGAAATAGAGCTAAAAGGAAATGGAGCATCAAAAACAGACCAAGATACATACCAAGTACTAGAGCTAATATTAGAATTCTATGAAAGAGGATTAAATTTCTTACCAGTAGATTTATACAAATCAGACTCAAAAAAATTCATAGTAGAAAATGATGGAGTAAGACCACCATTCAACAAAATACCAGGATTTGGAACAGTAGCAGCCGAAAGCTTAGTAGAAGCACGAAAAGACGGAAAATTCATGTCAATAAACGACCTAAAAATAAGAGCAAAAATAGGAGACAAAGCAATAGAAGTACTAAAAACAACAGGCTGTCTACAAGGTATGAGTCAAAGTAACCAATTAAGCCTATTTGACTTTTAAAACCAAATGAGGTAAAATATAAAAAGTTAACATAAAAGACAGAGACAAAAATACCAATATTGAATCTCTGTCTTAATTTTTTGAAAAATAGTGAAAAATAGGGACGGCCCTGTGAAAAATAGGGACGGTCCTGTTTGACACATCTTGAGATGTCAATGGGGACGGTTCTTTTTGTCAATGGGGACGGTTCTTTTTGACACATCCTAAGATATTAATTAAGAAGAGAAATTTTTTCAATAAGAAAGGAGGAAATATGATAAATATAGATGCAGATGCAATTTTTTCAGTAAAATCTTTTATAATATATTTGATTGCAATAAATATAATAACCTTTTTAGTAATGGGATTAGATAAATGGAAGGCTAAACATGGCTCTTGGAGAATTCAAGAAGCAACATTATTTACTCTAGTATTATTTGGAGGAGGAATTGGTGGAATATTAGGTATGATAGTATTTCATCACAAAACAAAAAAAGCAAAATTTCAAATAGGCTTTCCAGCAATATTATTAACCGAAGCGGCATTAATTATTTATGGTTTTGTCGTAAATAGTAGAATGTAAAATTATGTAAAATGCTAGATGAATAATATTTTAGAAAAAAGAAATATACATAATGAATTGTTAAATCGACTTATTTCGACATGTGGAAAACAATGTGAATAACTTTGTACAAACACATCAGTAAAAACAGTTATTCACAGAGTTATCCACATTATCCACAACCCTGTGGATAACATTGAGGATAACATAAAGTAACACTAAAACTGAAATCAGTCAAACCAAGTGTTCGCAAAGCTTTCAGCGTTTTTATTTTTTTTGTAAAGAAGTTTAAAATATAAGTATTGACATATTTTCAAAACATGATAAAATATTACCATAAAATGCGATGAAAAAGAATGAATATAACTTCAATTAAAAGAGAGCTAATGGTTGGTGGAAATTAGTAATATGAATTATATGTGGAGCTTTGGAGCATTAAAAAAAAGAGAGGATAGAAATTTCAATACAATATGTTTCGTTAATGTATTTGAAATCAATATCAATTAGGGTGGAACCGCGGAAAAAAATATTTCGTCCCTAGCTTTATAGGCTAGTGGGCGTTTTTTGTATTTAAAATAAAATCTACTAAAATACAACAATAACCACAGCCGAAAAAATAAAGGAGGTTTTTTATATGGTAGATTCAATGGAAAAAATTGTAAGTTTATGCAAAAACAGAGGATTTATATATCCTGGTTCAGAAATTTATGGAGGTTTAGCTAATACTTGGGATTACGGTCCTTTAGGTTCAGAGCTTAAAAACAACGTAAAAAAAGCTTGGCAAAAGAAATTCATACAAGAATGTAAATACAATGTAGGACTAGATGCTGCAATATTTATGAATCCTGAAACTTGGGTTGCAACAGGACATGTTGGAGGTTTTAGTGATCCATTAATAGACTGTAAAGAATGTAAAACAAGACATAGAGCAGATAAATTAATAGAAGAATGGGCAACACAAAATGGTCAAGACTTAGTTGCAGATGGTTGGTCTGATGAGGAAATGATTAAATTTATGGATGATCACAATATAAATTGTCCAAACTGTGGAAAGCACAATTTTACAGGAATTCGTAAATTCAATCTAATGTTCAAAACATTCCAAGGTGTAACAGAAGATTCAACATCACAAATATATTTAAGACCAGAAACAGCACAAGGTATATTTGTAAATTTCAAAAATGTAATGAGAACTACAAGAAGAAAACTACCAACAGGTATAGCTCAAATTGGTAAAGCCTTCAGAAATGAAATAACACCAGGTAACTTTACATTTAGAACTCGTGAGTTTGAACAAATGGAATTAGAATTTTTCTGTAAACCAGGTTCAGATGAAGAATGGTTCAAATATTGGGAAAAATTCTGCAAAAATTGGTTATTATCACTTGGAATGGACGAGAACAACATTCGTCTAAGACAACATAGCAAAGAAGAGCTTGTTTTCTATAGCAAAGGAACAACAGATATAGAATTCAAATTCCCATTTGGTTGGGGAGAGCTATGGGGAATTGCTGATAGAACAAATTATGATTTATCAAGACATATGGAACATTCAAAACAAGATTTATCATACTTAGATCCAGAAACAAATGAAAAATATATACCATATGTAATAGAGCCATCACTAGGATGTGATAGAGCTACACTTGCATTTTTATGTAACAGCTATGAAGAAGAAGAAATTGCAGAAGGTGACACAAGAACAGTATTACATTTACATCCAGCATTAGCACCATACAAAGTTGCTGTACTTCCACTATCTAAAAAATTAAGCGAAAAAGCTACAGAAGTATACGAAAAATTAGCAAAAGACTTCATGTGTGACTACGACGAAGCGGGAAGTATCGGAAAAAGATACAGAAGAGAAGACGAAATAGGAACACCATATTGTGTAACAATAGACTTTGATACATTAGAAGATAACCAAGTTACTATAAGAGACAGAGATACAATGGAACAAGTTAGAGTTTCAATAGATGAACTAAACGATTGGGTAAAAAATAAAATAGAATTTTAATTTTTAGGAGGTAATTTAGATGATGAATAACTTTCAACAAGAATTACCAAAAGAAAAAAGAATTTTTAAACACAAAAGCGAAGTTCAAGAAATGATTATCCAAATAAACAAATTAGTACAGCAAGGAAAATTTACTTCTGCATATGACTTAATAGAAAAATGCAAAAAACATCTAAATTCAAGAGCATATTATACAGACGAACAAAGAGATTTATTAAGAGCTACTACAATAAATGCTATAGAAAAAGAGCTAAAAACAAAAATAAGAAGAGAATACTTCGAAGCCCTAAAATTTTACAGTAATAATTATAGTATAATCGAATTAAAGAAAAGCCCATATCCAGATGATGCAATATCATTCATCAGATCAAAAGCAAAAGATATGCTAATGGAAAAGTACAACAATTGCAGATTCGGCGGATATATGCATGTCATTATAAACAAGATAGCAAACGAATGCAATGATGAATTAGATAATACAAGAAAACAAACCAAAAAAATAAACCAAGTAAAAGCAATAAAACTCGACAGCTGGGAAAGATAACCAACTTGTCAACAACAATAAAAAACTACAGAAAAATTCTGTAGTTTTTTCATTGCTGAAAGAAAAAACATAAACAGTTGACACGCAAAAGATTATTTCAAAATTATGGAAAGCAAATAAAAAGAAAGCAAACCGAAAAAACGGGGACGGTCCTTACAAAATAGGAATTGTCTATATTTAGTTGACACATATATAGTAATTTGTGGTAAAATTATAATATATCAGGCTTTATAAAATATGCCATAAAATATTATAAGGAGAATATAAATCATGGAAAGTTTAAAGGAATATAGACCTAGTATAATTAATAAACTAAAATTATTTCTAAGCAGAATTGAGCAAAGAAAAACAATTGAAAAAAATTTAGATAAATTAGATATCAGTTTATTTTCTTCCAATAATATTGATTATATAATACAAAATAAAGAAAAATTTAAAGCTACAAGTGGCATGCCAGAGCCACAAAAAGAAATTATGACTATTGAAGATAAGCTTGGAATAGTAATGGACTTTTTCAATGATTTAAATTCTAGTTTAGGGAAAAAAGTTGAAGATACATATTTAAAATATAAAACGCAAATTTATTTTGATGAGTGCAGTGATAAAAATAAAGAAATTGGTGATGGTTTCACTAGCGGACATAATAGAAGTACATCCATTATGTGTGGCGATGGTATTGAAAGGCCAAATCTTATAGCAAGAATTTGTACCAATAAAAATAATGCACTAGATATATATAATATAGCTCACGAATTCACACATATATTGCTAAACGAAAATACTAAAGGAAAAAACATTAGTGCTGAAAATCAAGAAATTGCAACTAGATTTACAGAAATCCTGTTGGGCGAATATATGGAAAAAAGAAAAATTATCACAACAGAAGACAAAGAAAATCACAACATATGTATATCAGGCGAAATAGATAAAGCATATCAGCTCAATGAGTATAGAATTTTAAGAAACCTAATTAAAAAAAATGGAAATAAATTTGATAAGAAATTAGAAAGAACGTGTATTTCTAAATATTGCAAAGGAAATAAAAACTGGTATTACCAAATATTATCAAACATAGCATATAGATTAGAAAGAACCGGCAAAGTAGACGGTTTTCAAAATTACTTAAGATTTGTTGATTCTGCAGCAGAATGTGATAGATTAAAACAAGCATATATTGAAAATCCCGATTTAATAAAAAAAGCCTTTTCTCAATGTTTGATGAGTCATCATAGTATTACTTACAATGATGTAGTGAAAAAAATGGATACAATTAAGTATGAAGATAGGGCAAAATTGAACATTGCAAGTAAAGGAAGAGATGAAGTAGAAGAACAAGACATTATAAGATAATATGTCAATGGGGACGGTTCTTTTTGACAACCACAAAAAAACTACAGGATTTTTCTGTAGTTTTTTCATTACAAACAAAAAAACATAAACAGTTGACATTGTAAAGGTTATTTCTTAATTATGGAGAGTAAATAAAGAAAAAACGAGGAGTTTATGACTTTAAGAATGGTACTTTATTAGGTAACTAAAAATTAAAAGAAATAATAAATATCAAACCAATTAGTGAATTGATTTATAGATGATAAAATAAAAAATAAGTAAATTATAGTGGGGATTTATGAGAAAAAATTTGCTACCTATTACTTAACAGATACTCGATGGAAAAGAATACCACATTGATGTCAAGAAATTTCGGAAAATAATCCGATGATATATAATTTGTTTGTGAAACATAAAGATAAAATTTATTTATCTTTATGTTTCATTTTATGTATAAGTTTCTGTAGATATCTCATGTGAAATATTGTCTAAGTAAATATAAGTTCCAGTATTTCGTCCATAATTAAGGACAGGAATATTATGAATTTTATCTGGTGTAAATATTTCGTAATCATATGTATTTTCATATAGTTCGGTAGTTTTCTTTTGGGAATATGTTGATAAATGTAATTTAAATATATTTATATTATTATTTTTATAATCATTAAGTTTTAGATATTTAGTGATTCTTTTAGTAGAAAAGCCCTTAGGTCTAGAAGAAAACAATGAAGCGATTAAGTGTGAGATGTGACTTTCCATATCTTTCATCAGCATCAGTAGTAATATGGTGAATTGCTTGTTTAAAATGAAATTCACAAAGATAAAACTTAACTGAATTATTTTGAGAAACATAGTAAGTTCTTTTAAAGGTGATTTCACCAACAATAGTGATTAATGTTCTAGAAACATTAGATTTATTAACAAAATATCGAGTTTTTCTATAAGTAGATTCTTTAAAATCATTATCTAATTCTTCAAATGTAGAGCTAACAATAGATTTAACCATTTCTCTAGCGGAAGTTTGAATTTTATAAATATGGCTAAAATAGTGATTTGAGCCATCATTAACAAACAGATTATTCAATAAAAATTCCACGTCATTAAATAATTTTAAAGAAATTATAGGAATTATTTTATTTTTTAACACATTTAATAATTTTTGTGATATAATAGTTTTCATAAAAGAAAGTCCTTTCTTTGATTTATTTAGTCGTAAATTATTATATCAAAGGACTTTCTTTTTGTATATTCCGAAACTATTTTACACTATTATAATATCTAAATAATTGACAATGTTATGTAAAGTATGTCTTTTATATATGTATATAATAGCATAGTTGGATACTTAGTAAATAAAAAGCTCTCAATCGCCAAAAGATGATCAAGAGCCTTTTATTAATCATGTTTTATTTGAATTTAGCTTAATTTAACATCACCATTCTTCGAAGAAACTTCTCCGTTGGCAGTATTATGACCAGTTGTAGCATGGAAACAATTGTGTACAGATCCATTCATAGACGATGTAGAAAGATTGCAACAAGAGATATTGTGCAACTCTACAATTGCATTGCCATTCTTAGAAGATACATCCAGTTCAACGTCAGAGATGGCATTTACAAATACTTTTGTATTGCCGTTCTTTGAGTTAGCTGTAATAACTTCAAAGGTAGCATTGGATTTTACATTTCCATTTGCGGATTTTAGATTGAGCTTTCTAACGCTTACTCCTTCAGAAATGATGATATCACCATTTTTACTTGTTACATCAATTGTATCGAACATTGTTGCTGGAATGTCGATATAAAGACGTAGATTGCTATTTATGGAAATGCCTGTCAAATTTACAGTAATTTTGACTTCAGTACCAAATGTAGATATATCAAATTCAGTAGTTCCATCTGTTGTGACATGACCGAAGAGATGTGCGTCAATAGTATTGGTATCAGCAACATTCATCTGGACATTAACACAATTGGAGTTGACAGTTATCCGACTTATACCATTTGCACTTGTCGACTTCTTCTCGTCAATACTCTTGGAATCTCCATCGAAAAAGTTTCCGCCACCCACAATCAAACCATTGATGATGACACTATTGCCATTGAAATGGCCTCCATTAATAGTAATACCCATGATTTTCCTCCTTAAACTTTATTGGTGATTAATGTTTGCATGCATAAACTAAAAAGTTAGAGGTTATCCCTCTCACTAGTTAGTGAAAACTGGGAAAACGATACAGGACTTTGCCTACATCATTTGGTATTATACCATGAATATACATAAAATGGAAGACTTGATTTCTAAAAAGTTGACATACAACTAAAATCTGCAAATACTTGAAAATTATGTTAAATTGAGTTTTTTTATCTCTATTAATTTTAATTCTTTTGAAATATTAGCATGTATCTGAGCAAATTGACAATTATTTATATTAAATATATTGCAAAATATGAAAAAATATGGTACAATCGAAACATTGTTATGGCTTTTTAGCCATTGTATATAAATAATTTTTCTCATGGTCCATTAAATTTAAAAGGGGGTATATTTATGCATGAGAAAGTTGGCGATGGTTGGCGGAAAGTAAAGGATGGAATACTTATTTTTCTAGCTTTTCTTCCCATGCTTCTTTTCGGCATTGTTTTGGCAGCAGTTGTGCTTATAAGTGCGACAGTAGTAGAAGGCATAATTTTTAGCATATGCTGGAATGCAACTGTTACAACAATGTTTGGCTTTTCAAAAATGACAATCTTCCAGGCAGTTATTCTTTCGTTTGGGATTACAGCTCTTAAATCAAATTACTTTGAAAGAGCAAAGTCAGAATATGAAGGTTTTACGAAAAAACTCTGTAAAAAAAGCTGGCCTGAAGGAAGTGTAAAAATTGCAACGGTGTTGCTTACCACAGTATTTGTACTCATTTCAATTATTTTTGATGTTTGGGTTGTAATGTATGCTTGGAATAACATTTTACCACAACTGTTAAATATTGAATTGGTTCAAATTAACTTTTGGCAAGCATTGGGATTCGGTTTTTTATGTAATTTGGTTATAGGAGTTCCCGAAAGGAATAATGAGAAATCCGAAAACGATAATAAAGACAGAATGAATAAAGCCGAAAAGCACGAAGATGCAATTCATGAGAACGCAATTCATAAAGATGAAATTCATGAAAACGAAAAGCGTGAAGACGTGATGCGTGAAGACGAAAAGCATGAAGACGCAATGCATGAAAGCGAAAAATGACGAAATTGAAGAAACAGCCGAAGACTAATCGCTAATTGATGCGGTGTGAGTTTTTATAAAGCTCATACCGCATTTTTCTATTGTATTCACCATATTTTCATATCTTATTTTATATTCCAAAAAACTAATAGTGATCTATCATTTGTAGCAATAACATTAGGGAAAATAGGCATAATAGCTGTTATTTGCTTTCAAGGAAATCTTTTAACTAAAAAGATATTAACATCAATCTTTCTCAGAATTATTTTATATTATCATAACAGGTTTAGCAGTTAAATAAAAATTAGGTTATAAAATCAATAAAAAGTAAAAAAGCTAAAAATATTAATTTTAAATATTTTAAAAAAATGTCGAAATTTGCTTTACTATATGATTTTTTTTATTAATAGACAAAGTTGTCAAAAAGAACCGTCCCCATTGACACTTAAAAAAACAAAAAAAGATTAAAAAAATAATTGTTTTTTATAAATTTATGTTATAATAATTACGAATTTACAAAAGAATATAACAAGGAGGAAATAAACAATGGAAAAAAAATATGTTTACCTTTTTAAAGAAGGAAATGCAAACATGAAAGAGCTACTTGGTGGAAAAGGCGCAAACTTAGCAGAAATGACATCTTTAGGAATGCCAATACCACAAGGTTTTACAATTACAACAGAAAGTTGTAACAAATATTATGATGATGATGAACAAATATCAAAAGAAATATTACAACAAATTGATTCTGCTCTTTTATATCTAGAAGAGCAAACTGGAAAAAAATTAGGAAGTAAAGAAAAACCATTATTGGTTTCTGTAAGATCTGGAGCAAGAGCTTCTATGCCAGGAATGATGGATACTGTATTAAATTTAGGTATGAATGATGAAACAGTAAAAACATTTGCTGAAAAAAATAGAAGATTTGCATATGATAGTTACAGAAGATTTATTCAAATGTATAGTGATGTAGTAAAAGAGGTTCCTAAAAAATTATTTGAAGATGCAATCGATACAAAAAAATATCAAAGAAATTTGAAATTAGATACAGATATGGATGCAAATGATTTAGAAGACCTAGTAAAAGTATTCAAAGGAATTTATAGTAATTATCTACATGAAGAATTCCCACAAGATACAAAATTACAATTAATAGAAGCTATAAAAGCTGTATTTAGATCTTGGAATAATCCTCGTGCAATAACATATAGAAAACTAAATGATATACCTTCAAGCTGGGGAACAGCTGTAAATGTACAAGCAATGGTATTTGGTAATATGGGTGAAGATTGCGGTACAGGTGTTGCTTTCTCAAGAAATCCTGTAACAGGTGAAAAAGGCGTTTGGGGAGAATTTTTAATGAATGCACAAGGTGAAGATGTTGTTGCTGGTATTCGTACACCTCAATCTATTGATACATTAAAATATATCAATCCTGAGGCATATAATGATTTTCTAAAATTTGCTGATAGACTAGAAAAACACTATAAAGATATGCAAGATATGGAATTTACTATAGAGCATGGTAAGTTATACATGCTTCAAACAAGAAACGGAAAACGTACAGCTCAAGCAGCATTAAAAATAGCAGTTGATTTAGTTGCTGAAGGTATGATTGATGAAAAAGAAGCGGTTTTAAGAGTAGAGCCAGATCAATTAAATCAATTATTACATCCAAACTTCGACCAGAAAAAACTAAAATCAGCAAAACCTGTTGCCAAAGGTCTTCCTGCATCTCCAGGAGCTGCAACTGGTAAAGTTGTGTTTACTGCTCAAAAGGCACAAGAGCTTGCAAATGCTGGAGAAAAAGAGCTTGTACTTGTAAGACTTGAAACATCTCCTGAAGATATCGAAGGTATGGTTGTATGTAAAGGTATTTTAACAGTAAGAGGTGGAATGACATCACATGCAGCAGTTGTTGCTCGTGGTATGGGTACTTGTTGTGTTGCTGGTTGTGGAGAGCTTTCTGTAAATGAAGAAGAAAAGGTATTTTATACTAAAGATGGTACTAGCTATCATGAAGGTGATTATATATCTTTAGATGGTTCAACAGGTAATGTATATGGTGAAAAAATTGATACTGTAGAAGCATCTGTGTCTGGTGATTTTGCTAAATTGATGAGTTGGGCAGATAGTATAAGAAGACTTGATGTAAGAACAAATGCTGATAATCCAAGAGATGCAAAAAAAGCTCGTGAATTTGGTGCTCAAGGTATAGGTTTATGTAGAACAGAGCATATGTTCTTTGAAGCAGACAGAATTGCTGCTATAAGAGAAATGATAGTTTCAAAAACATCAGAACAAAGAGAAATAGCTTTAAATAAAATATTACCTATGCAAAGATCAGATTTTGAAGGTTTATACAAAGTAATGAGTGGTTATCCTGTTGTAATAAGATTATTAGATCCACCACTTCATGAATTCTTACCACATGATGATGAAGAAATATCAGCTCTTGCTAAAGATATGAATATGAGTTTTGATGAATTAAAATCTATAGTAGTAAATCTACATGAATTTAACCCAATGATGGGACATAGAGGTTGTAGACTTTCTATAACATATCCAGAAATAGCAGTAATGCAAACTAAAGCTATAATACAAGCTGCTATAAATGTAAAAAAAGAGGGATACAAAGTTAAACCAGAAATAATGGTTCCTTTAGTTGGAGAAGTTAAAGAGCTTAAATATGTAAAAAATATTATAACTGAAACTGCAGATAAGTTAATAAAAGAATCAGGATTAGATATTAAATATTATGTTGGAACAATGATTGAAATTCCAAGAGCTTGTTTAGTAGCAGACGAAATTGCAAAAGAAGCGGAATTTTTCTCATTTGGAACAAATGACCTAACACAATTAACTTATGGATTTAGCCGTGATGATGCAGGAAAATTCTTAAAATTCTATTATGATAAAAAAATATTTGAATTTGACCCATTCCAAAAAGTTGATCAAATAGGTGTAGGAAAATTAATGAAAATGGCAATACAAGATGCAAAAAGAACAAGACCAAGCATAGAGCTTGGAATATGCGGAGAGCACGGAGGAAATCCACCAACAATAGAATTCTGCCACAATATAGGATTAACATATGTATCATGCTCACCATTCCGTGTACCAATAGCACGTTTAGCAGCAGCACAAGCAGCTGTAAAAGAAGAGCGTGGAAAATAGCAATAATAAAAAGTGATTTTATTCAAAAAATCACTTTTTTATTATTGGATTTGTGGAAAATGTAATAAAAATAACTAAAATATTACATGTACATATATTAACAAATTTTTATTGTCAAAAATATAGACTAGTGATAATATTAAAGAGTAAATTTTATAAGGAGGTAAAAAAATGACCAAAAAAATCAAATTAATTATAGGGTTAATTGTGACATTATTTTTAATTACAGCTTTAGGAATATCAAAAGTTGAAGCAGCTGAAGTAACAGAAAAACAAACAAAACAGCTTTCAAAAGGGAAAGTAGAAGTAGTAACAGAAACTAAAAAAGTAAATGGAGAAGATGTAAAAGTACTAAAAGATGTAAATCTAGATTTTTCCATGAAAACAAAAGGAGATGTAAATGGTGACGGAATAGTTTCTGTAGAAGATGCATCTTATTTATTAATGAAGGCTGTAGCAGATACTTTAAAGGATAGAACAGAATTGTCAAGTGATGAAAGCAAGTATGCAGATATAGATAGTGATGGAATGATAAATGTAAAGGATGCACAATATGTATTAACATATTATGCAAAAAAAGCAGCTGGATTAAATCCAACATGGGAACAAGCTATCAATGAAGTAAATGATGTATATATTGTTTATTCTCAAAATGATGAAGAAGCTTTAAAGTATGATATACATATAAATAATAATGATTTATCAATGAAAGCATTAAATGAATCACAATTAAAGGAAATTATAGAAAAATCTGATATGCCTAACGAAGGAAAAGAAAATATGAAATCAATATCTGCTGACTTAGTAAAATATCAAGAAGAATATAAAATAAATGCAGTATTTGTCATGGCATTGATAAAATTAGAATCAAATTGGGGAACAGAATGGGGAGTAATTGACCAATCAACATACAATTGGGCTTCTATTCTAGGAACTCTAAATGGGGGATTTATTGATAAATATGGTAAATCGTGGAATAAATATAATAATTATAGCGAAGCGACAGAAAATGTATTTAAAATAATAGCAAATTTATACGGAGATTGTAATACAATACAAGATGCTTGCTCAAAATGGTATGGTGGTGATCAAGATGCTGATAAATCTATAGCTAGTATAGTTAATAAGTTTTATAAATCTATTGATGTAAACCCAATTGGTGGTAATAATAATGACAATGCTAGTAGTTCAAGTTCAAATGTAAGTGAAAAATCTAAAGAATATGATGGAACATTAGATTTTGATGTAAACACAGATCATCAAAAATCATTACCAAAATTAAATGAAAATCAATTAAAACAAATTGTAAATAATTCAGACGCTACTCAAGAAGCAAAAGACAATATGTTATCAGTTATACCAGATTTGGTAAAATATCAAGATCAATATAAAGTAAATGCGGTATTTATTATGGCTGTTATTAAAGTAGAGTCTGATTGGGGAACTGCAAAGGAGATAGTTGATTCAAATACATACAATTGGGCAATTATATATGGAAACTTAAATGGAGGATATATAGATAAACTAGGACAATCATGGAATAAATATAACAATTTTAGTGAGGCAACAGAAGATTTGATTAAGATAATAGCAAATTCAAATGGAAATTATTTTGGACAACAAAAGTATACGATATATGAAATAGGTGAAGTTTTTTGTGGTGGTGCATGGAATAATGATGTATCAGCTAAAGTACAATATTTCTATGATATAATAAATATTGATATAAAAAATAGTTAATGATAATTACTTTTAAAAGTTTATCAAAAATGTGGCTTAGGATTTTCCTAAGTCACATTTTTTTGAATAAGGAAACAAAAATTATTGAATATGTTTATTTTTATATGATATTTAGATAGTAATTAAACATTACAAAAACATTACAAAAAAGTTACAAAAATATTACATATGCAGATATTAGTTGTTTTTTATTGTCAAAAATTTAGTCCAGTGGTAATATTAAATAGAAAATTTAATAAGGAGGTAAAAAAATGAACAAACGAAAAAGCTTTTTTATATTATCACTAGTACTTATAATTATTTGGTATATTGTAGCAACATTTAATTATAAGATTGCTGAAACGGCTCAAGAAAATAAGTTTACAATTTCATCAAGTGTAAATACATTAAAATTGGATGACACATTTTCTATAACTTTAATTGGTGAATTTAATAAACCAGAAGATGCTGTACAAGGAAGAATTGAGTATAGTGATGATGTAGAAATAGTTGGAAACAATTATTACGAATATGAGGAGTTTGCTAATATTGCTAATGGTGAAGGTAATGGTTATGTAGCACAAGGTACAAATAATGCAATAGGATTTGCAATAGTAAGAAATGCTAATTCTTCAGACAGTAGTGCAAACACAGTAACTGGAACAAAAAAAATAATAACGTTTACATTTAAAGTAAATAGTTCATCAGAAAAAAATGTTGAAATAAAATGGAAAGGAAAGAACAAATCTGGATTATATGATATTACTAGTATAAGTATACCAAGATCAGATGTTGAAGGCAAAGCAGAAGAAAACAAACCAGAAAACAATGAAAAAGAGGCATCTAGTGAACAAACAAGCAATAATGGAAAAGATTCAAATAATGAAAAAGCTTCAAATGTTAAAGAAACAAAAGGTAAAACATTTATTCCACAAACTGGTGAAAGTTATATATGTATTATCATGATTATAATAGTAATTGTTCTTGCTATTATATTCCGAAAAAAATCTAAAAAAAATAAGTAGTTATAAAGGAGATAAATATGAAAATAAATGTAAGAGTGGTAATAATTACTATTGTTGCTATGTTATTAATAATGCTCTTTTTCAATAATATATTTGCAGAAACAACTACTTCAAATAATATTGCAGGTAATAAAACTAATATTACAGAAGATAGTGATTCAAGTGAGAGCACAGACAATAGCGACATAAAAAATATAGGGAAAAATTATCCTGGAAAAAATTACATAGTAGGAAATGTAAGGAATGATAATCTTATTGATGTAAGTGATGCTGTTGATGTGCTAGTTATTGTAGCTAATATATATTCATGGGATTTTGCAAATAGCGAGGCACAAGATGATTATGAAATATATCAAAAATTAGTAGAAGATGGTAAAATAAGTTATAATGAAAATATAAAAAGTATAGATGATTTATACAATATCTGTGATGTTGATGGAGACGGTGAGATTTCGGCGAGTGATGCATCAAAAATTTTAAGATATTATGCTTATAAAGCAGCAGGAAATATTATTAAGTAAATGTAAAGGAGTTAGGTTAGATGAAGAAAATAAAAAAAATATTATTAATTGGGATAATGGCTGTAGTAATGTTAGTAGAACCAACATTGGCAGCAGAAAAGAATGATATAGAAAGTAGTTCAAGTTCTAAATCTATGTCTATTGAATTAGTAGAAAATGATAAAAAAGAAAGAAACGAAAATGAAGAAGTAAATATTGAAGTTAATATGAAAGATGCTGATTATATAACTGCAGGAATATTAAAGATAAAATATGATTCAGACTTAAAATATATAGGAACAGAAGAAAAAAATAACAATTATACAATACAAGAAGCTGTTAATGGAGAACAATCAATATTAGTAATTACTTTTTCATCAAATGAAGGAAAATCTGGAAATTTAAAATTATGTACTTTAAAATTTAAAGTACCAGAAAAAATTACAGAAAAAACAAACTTTGATATATCATTTGAGGATGAAACAAACTTGGTTACAGCAAATGATTCAACAATAAAATATAAATTAGTACCAACTACAGTTAATTGTAAGAAAACAGAGAAGTCGATAACAATCTATATAGGAATAGCTGTTGGTATTATAGTGGTATTAATATTATTAGTAGTATTAATAAAGAAGAACAAGAAAAAATAAATTAAGGGGATGAAAAAATGTCAAAAAAAATCAAACTAATTATAGGATTAGTAGTGATATTATTTATAATCACAGTCTTAGGATTATCAAAAGCTGAAGCGGCTGAAGTAACTGAAAAACAAACAAAACAGCTTTCAAAAGGTAAAGTACAAGTAGTAACAGAAACTAAAAAAGTAAATGGAGAAGAAGTAAAAGTATTAAAAGATGTAAAACTTGACTTGTCAGCAAAAGAAAAAGGAGATGTAAATGGTGATGGAATAGTTTCTGTAGAAGATGCATCATATTTATTAATGAAAACAGTAGCTGATACTTTAAAAGATGAAGTAAAATTGTCAAGTGATGAAACTTTTTATGCAGATATAGATGGTGATGAAATGATAACTGCGAAAGATGCACAATATGTATTAACATATTACGCAAAAAAAGCAGCAGGATTAAATCCATCATGGAAAAATATAGTAAATGAAATTGATGTTGACAGTATGGAATTTTCTCAAAATTACGAAGATGCTTTAAATTACGATATAAATATAAATCATAGTAATTCAATGAAAGTATTAAATGAATCGGAATTAAATAAAATTATAGAAAAGTCTGATGTATCTGATAGAGGTAAAGAAAATATGAAATCAGTTACTGCAGATTTAGTAAAATATCAAGAAAAATATGGAGTGAATGCAGTATTTGTTATGGCTATAATAAGAGCAGAATCTGGTTGGGGAATCGGATGGGATTTAATTAGTCCAACAACATATAACTGGGCTAGCATTAGAGGAAATTTAAATGGTGGATATATAGATAGAAATGGTCAATCTTGGAATAATTACAATAGCTATAGTGAAGCATCAGAAGCTGTATTTAAATTAATTGCAGAATCTGGTTACTATTTTGGAGCACAAAAATATACAGTAAAAGAAGTTTGCAAAGTTATGAATGATAATGAAATTTATGGAAAAATAGTAGCAAAATATATAAGCGAATATTATGGATATATAAGTGATACTCAAAGTGACAATAACGATAGTAATAATTATTCTGATACACCATATGTAAGAAATGATACAAATCAAATAAGAAAAACTGGAATAGAAGGATATTATAAAAATGGGGATAAACAGTATACTGTTTATGCACAAGGATCTAATGATGTTTGGGGAAAAACACCATATTGGGCTGGAACATATGGTACTGATGCTTGTGGAATAACAAGTGTAGCAACAATACTTACTGGATTTGGGGTTAATAAAAATCCTGTAGATGTAAATAATGATGGAATAATAACTAATGGAAATACACTATTATCTCAAGTAAAAGATCAATTTAGTAAGTATGGTTTATATTGCTCAAAAACTGTTTTTTCAAATGATGCAATAATTGAAAATCTAAAAAAGGGAAATCCTGTTTTAGTTGATCTACATAATAGCAATATAGGAAATAATTATTATAAAGGTCATTATGTTGCATTACTTGGAATATCAGAATACTTCCTGCATTATGTGAATGTATAATTATTTCTAATAATAATGAAGTATCTAATATTGCACCAAGTAATTTCATTGAAAGTGCAAAGAATATAAAAGAAAAAACTGCAATTGGTGGATATACATATGGACATGGTGATCCAATATTAGATAAACAAGTAAATTGTGCGTCATATATATCTTGGTCATTATATGCTGCGGGATATGATGCTACTGAAAGTGCAGATAAAAACAGATTAATAAATAGTACTACAAATTTAAAGAAATTTTTAGACAATAATAATTTCGAAAAAGTGTATGAAGGAAAAACTCTTAATGTAAATGATATAAATTTGCAACCTGGAGATATTATATTTGAAGGAAATACTAATTCAGAAAGTTCATTAGTTCATTCTCAAATATATGCTGGTAAAAATAGTAATGGAGAAAATGTGTGGTATAATTGTGGTTATGAGAAAGGAATACAATATAAACCTGGAGAGGATACAGTCTCTTCTCCACATAAAGAAGACCATTATATTGTATATGTATACAGAGTTCCTAACAAATAGTAGTATTAATATAATATGTAATCTTGATAAAACCAATGGAGAATATTCCATTGGTTTTATTATAAAATAATTAATTGACAATATGCAAAAATAAGAGTAATATTAACTTGATGTTTCGCAAGCGACAGAATAGAATAACCGAACTACTTAGATATTAAGCTGAGGAGGGATTAAATGCAAGCAGTATTGGAAATTCTTACAGCCATTTCTTTTGCAATTCTTATTATACTAGGAATAACAGCATGGTATTGTTGGCATAAGTATAATAATGCAGAAGACCGGGAAATTACTGAAAAGTATGAAAAAAAGTTGCACCAATTGGAGCTAATTTTATATTTAGATTTACTGCTATTATTAATTTTAGAGATGGTATATGCATCTAAAATATTAAAATGAGAAATAAGAAGTGATTACAGATTTTTATTTGTAATCACTTTTTATATTGACTACAGAAAAAAATTAAGTTAACAAAAAATCTATAAGTATATTGTATAAATATATAAAATAATATATTATAATATAACAAATATAATAAGGAAAATTAATTAATAAGAATAAAAGAAGGGAATGAAAATTTATGAAAGATAGTTTTAAATCTGTTTCAGTAACACAAGATAATCCAAAATGGGAAGAGCTTATAAAAAGAGCTAATCCGTTATATTAACGAAATAATGACTTAAGAAGCGAATTTGCGCGAGATTATACAAGAATTTTACACTGTAATGCTTATAGAAGACTAAAACATAAAACACAAGTATTCTTCTCCCCTAGCAGTGACCATGTATGTACAAGAAGTGAACATGTAAGCTATGTAGATTCTATAAGTAATACAATAGCTAATTATCTAGGTTTAAACACAGAGCTAACAAAAGCAATAGCAATTTCTCATGACATAGGACATAGTCCATTTGGTCACAAAGGAGAAAAGGTATTAAATGAAATATCATTAAGAGACATAGGTCAAAGTTTTTGGCATGAAAAAAATGGTGTCCATTTTGTAGATGATATAGAGCTTTTGGAAGATGCAAATGGAGATTTGAAAAATTTAGATTTAACATATGCAGTAAGAGATGGAATAATATCACATTGTGGCGAAATAGATGAAAATTCACTAAAACCACGCTCACAAGCAATAGACTTAAAAGATTACACAAAACCAAATGAATATAGTCCATATACTTGGGAAGCTTGCGTTGTAAAAATATCAGATAAAATATCATATATAGGTAGAGATATAGAAGATGCATTTCATTTAAATTTATTAAATAATGAAAAATTAGAAGAGCTAAAAAATATATTAGGAATACAAAACAAAGAAGCACTAAATAATCCAAACATAATAAATGAGCTTATAATAGATATATGTAATAATAGTACTATAGAAAAGGGAATATGTTTTTCAACAGAAAAACTAAACTTAATAAATAAAATAAAAGAATTTAACTACAACAATATATATTCACATCCAAGACTTGATGCATCAAACGAATATTTCAAAATAATAATAAATAGAATATACAACACTTTAAAAAATGCCTATGATAAAGAAAATACACTAAGTAATCTAGAAGAGCTAAAAAAGTTTTATCCACAAACAATTATTCGCTTTAAAGATTGGTTAC
>OGFI01000823.1_pt1 | contig 19816 bp, 16 predicted proteins | sample 1570901 | NCBI WGS metagenome assembly OGFI01 (sample SAMEA2582018, study PRJEB24529) | metagenome | biome: Human gut stool | place: China | collected 2011 | reverse complement strand
CTTCATTATCGGCGGAGGAATAGGAGTGCCGCCTATGCTGCAGCTTGCCAAGGATATAAATACAGGCATTGTGCAGACATCGGGTGAAGAAAAAAATTCGGGACAGGCAGGTGCAGTATGCGATATGAACATTGTCATGGGCTATCGCGATGAGAATACCTTCCTGCTTGATGAGTTTAAGGAGCAGGCAGCTTCATTTGTCGCCACAGAGGACGGCAGTGTCGGCACAAAGGGCAATGTCATCGATGTGATAAAGGAGAATGCTCTTGAGGCAGACGTAATTTATGCATGTGGACCGATGCCTATGCTTCGTGCACTTAAAGCTTATGCCGCAGAGCATGATATGGACTGCTTTGTATCAATGGAGGAGCGCATGGCATGTGGAATCGGTGCATGTCTTGCCTGCGTATGCAAGACAAAGGACAAGGATGCCCACAGCAATGTAAACAACAAGCGTATATGCAAAGAGGGACCTGTGTTTGATGCGAAGGAGGTGGAGCTGTAATGAGTAATATGTCAGTAAATGTGGCTGGTGTTGAGTGGAAAAATCCTGTTACAGTTGCATCCGGCACATTCGGCTCCGGTGCAGAGTACAGCGAGTTTGTTGATTTAAACAGACTTGGTGCAGTCACCACAAAGGGTGTTGCGAATAAGCCTTGGGAGGGTAATCCCACACCTAGAGTAGCCGAGGTGTACGGCGGCATGCTCAATGCAGTCGGACTTCAGAATCCCGGCATCGAGCTTTTCTGTAAGAGGGATATTCCGTTTTTAAAACAGTTTGATACAAAGATTGTGGTAAATGTCTGCGGACATTCGCTTGACGAGTATCTTGATGTGGTAAAGCGCCTGGCAGATGAGCCTATTGATATGATGGAAATAAATATCTCATGTCCGAATGTTAAGGAGGGCGGAATTGCCTTCGGAACAGATCCGAAGAGTGTTGAGACTATCACAAGCGAGATTAAAAAATATGCAAAGCAGCCTGTTATCATGAAGCTTTCTCCAAATGTCACAAGCATTGCAGAGATAGCAAAGGCGGCAGAGGCTGGTGGAGCTGATGCGGTTTCGCTCATCAATACCATTACAGGCATGAAGATTGATATAAACAGAAGAAGCTTTGTGTTGGCAAACAAGACCGGCGGCATGAGCGGTCCGGCGGTTCATCCGGTTGCAGTGCGCATGGTTTACGAGACAGCACATGCAGTCAATATTCCGATTATCGGAATGGGCGGTATCACAAATGCTGCCGATGCTATAGAGATGATACTTGCCGGAGCTACGGCTGTTTCAGTCGGCACAGCAAACTTTGTAAATCCAAAGACCACAGAGCAGATAGTGGATGGCATCGCAGAGTATATGGACAGGTATGGAGTAAAGGATATTTCAGAGCTTGTCGGCGCGGTTGACAGATAGAGCATAATGGATAGACGGAGGATAAAATAATGATTCTGGCAGCAGAATACGTGCCTTCTATGTATGCCACAGTCTGGGCACTTGTTCCACCTGTTGTGGCTATAGTTCTGGCACTTATCACAAAAGAGGTCTACAGCTCATTATTCGTTGGAATAGTGATTGGCGGACTGTTTTATGGAAATGCATTTCAGCCGGGTTTTTCGGCTGAGAGATCAGTGCTTCACATATTCGAGGACGGACTTGTTGGAGTGCTATCGGATTCGGACAATGTGGGAATACTGATATTTTTGGTCGTGCTCGGTGTCATGGTGAGCATGATGAACAAGGCAGGAGGCTCGGCGGCCTTTGGAGAGTGGGCGAGTGAGCACATAAAGACAAGGATTGGTGCCCAGCTTTCGGCTATAATGCTTGGAGTGCTCATATTTATAGATGATTACTTCAACTGTCTGACAGTAGGAAGTGTGATGCGCCCTGTCACCGACAAGCATCAGGTTTCAAGAGCAAAGCTTGCATATCTGATAGATGCCACAGCAGCGCCTGTATGCATCATTGCACCTATATCATCGTGGGCAGCCGCGGTTACCGGCTTTGTAAAGGGAGAGGATGGCTTTTCTATTTTCATAAAGGCCATTCCATACAATTACTATGCACTCTTTACTATTATCGCTATGGTGACACTTGTTGTTTTACAGGTGGATTTCGGTCCGATGGCAAAGCATGAAGCAAATGCCAAAAAGGGAGATTTGTTTACCACGGGAGACAGGCCGTATGCAGAGTCAAAGCAGGATGTGATAAAGGGCAAGGGAAAGGTTATAGACCTTGTATTTCCTATTCTGGTGCTCATAATATGCTGCATCATAGGAATGATATACACAGGAGGCTTTTTTGACGGAACAGGCTTTGTTGATGCATTTGCAGGCAGCGATGCGTCAATCGGTCTCATGCTTGGAAGCTTCTTTGCATTGATAATCACCATATGCTTTTACTCAATCAGAAGGGTACTAAGCTTTACGGATTGCTGTAATTCAATCCCTGAGGGCTTTAAGGCAATGGTACCTGCAATACTTATACTGACCTTTGCATGGACACTAAAGACCATGACAGAGAGCCTTGGCGCCAAGGAATTTGTCGCAGGCTTAGTTGGAGGAGTATCGGGACCTCTGCTTGGACTGTTCCCGGCAATCATATTCCTGGTGGGAGCCTTCCTTGCCTTTGCAACAGGAACCTCATGGGGCACCTTCGGTATACTCATACCGATAGTAGTAAATATCTTCTCGGGCACAAACCATACGATGATGATTATCTCAATCTCAGCGTGCATGGCAGGTGCAGTATGCGGAGACCACTGTTCACCGATATCCGATACCACCATCATGGCATCGGCAGGAGCTCAGTGCAACCACATGAATCATGTATCCACACAGCTTCCGTACGCAGTGCTTGTGGCAGGCATATCATGCCTGACCTACATCATAGCAGGCTTTGTCAGAAATCCGGTAGTACCGTTTATAATAGGAGTGCTTATCCTGATTGGAACCTTTGTCGGAATCAAGTATATCACGAGAACCGATAAAGCAAATGAACAGGAGGAGTAGCTAAAGCACAACTCAAAAGAGTTCTATTTTTCACAGACCTTGTGTCTGCGAATGATAGGACTCTTTTTTTATAGTAAATTCTATCTGCTATCAATAAAATTTATAACCCGCTAACAAATATTAATAACCCTAATTACATTTACAAAAATATCAATTAGTGGTAACATATCAATAACTTAGAAATCATATTTGAATGGTAGGAAATCCCGGCCATACAAACTAGACACAAACTAAGCACAAACTCATAACAAACTCAAAACAGACATTAACAAAAAAGAGGTAATATCAATGGCAAAAATTGCAAAGCAGCTCACTGAGCTGATAGGTCACACTCCGCTTCTGGAGCTGACCAATTATGAAAAAGCCCTTGGGCTTGAAGCAAAAATCATAGCAAAGCTGGAGTATTTCAATCCACTCGGAAGTGTAAAGGACAGGGTGGCGGCAGCTATGATAGAACAGGGCATAAAGGATGGAAAGATAAATCAGGACACAATAATCATAGAGCCGACAAGTGGCAATACCGGAATCGGACTTGCATTTGTGGCAGCCTCAAAGGGACTTCACCTGATACTTATCATGCCTGATACCATGAGTGTTGAGAGAAGAAAAATCGTCACAGCGCTTGGCGCAGAGATAAAGCTCACACCGGGGCGTGAGGGCATGAAGGGTGCAATCGATGAGGCGCAGAGACTTAAAGAGCATTATGGCAATGCCTTTATTCCACAGCAGTTTGAGAATAAGGCCAATCCGGATATCCACAGAGCTACAACCGCCCAGGAAATCTGGGAGGATACAGATGGAAAGGTAGATATCTTTGTATCATCTGTCGGAACAGGTGGCACCTGTACAGGCACCGGGCTTGGATTAAGAGACCATAATCCTGATGTAAGGATAGTGGCTGTTGAACCAAAGAGCTCACCGGTACTCTCAGGCGGAAGACCGGGGCCTCACAAGATACAGGGAATCGGTGCAGGCTTTATTCCAAAGGTCATGCGCATGGATATAGTGGATGAGGTGATTTCGGTGGAGAATGAGGCAGCTTTTGACAAGGCAAGAGAGGTTGCAAAGAGCGACGGACTTCTCGTTGGCATATCCTCAGGAGCAGCAATATATGCGGCAACAGAGCTTGCGAAAAGACCTGAAAACAAGGGGAAGAATATCGTGGTGCTGCTTCCGGATACAGGAGAAAGATACCTGTCCACACCGCTTTTTACAGTAAACTAATGGCATATAAACTGACGGCATAAGCTTGCTTTGCCGGAAACTGTAACATGAAAAATGAGAAACATACATGAGAAACATACATAAATATACGGCAGCCCTGCTGCCTGCAGTGATGATTGTGTCACTTCTTCTGACAGGCTGCTCAGGCAGGAAGGATGACGGCACAGTCACCATAACCAATGTGTCGTATGATCCGACACGGGAGTTTTACGAGAATTACAACAAAATATTCGAGTCTTACTATGAGAGCGAGCACGGCAAAAAGATAAATGTGATTCAGTCACATGGCGGCTCGGGAGCACAGGCGCGCTCGGTTGTGGAGGGCTGTAATGCAGATGTTGTCACACTGGCACTTGAGCATGACATAGACCTGATACAAAATACAGGCTTAATTGATAAGGGCTGGATTGATGAGTTTTCTGACAGCTCGGCACCATACACATCTACAATCGTTTTACTTGTAAGAAAGGGCAATCCAAAGCATATAAGTGACTGGGATGACCTGGTGAAAAAGAATGTGGATGTGATTACGCCTGATCCAAAGAGTAGTGGCGGAGCCTGCTGGAATTTTCTTGCAGCGCTAAGCTATGCGAAGACAAATTATGACAGCCTGAAGGAACAGAAATCGTTTATGAAGAAGCTGTATGAAAATGTCACAATTATGGATTCGGGTGCGAGAGGCTCAACAACCACATTTGTGGAAAACGGTCAGGGAGATGTGCTCATAGCGTGGGAAAACGAGGCACTTACGACCATGGATTCATATCCGGGCAAGTATGAGATAGTGAATCCGTCCGTCAGCATCTTAGCACAGCCCTCTGTTGCTATTGTGGATGACAATGCAAAGAGCAACGGAACACAAGAGGTAAGCAAAGAATACCTACAGTATCTCTACAGTGATGAGGCACAGCAGCTGATTGGCGAAAGCGGCTACAGACCAACCAATCAGGATATATTAAACCGGTTTTCCGACAAGTTTGATTTAAATATCAGGCTTTGGAGCATAGAGGATTACGGCGGATGGAATGAAGCCTACAAGACATATTTCGATGATGGAGCAATGTTCGATGAAATATACGGCAACTGATAAAACAGCAAAAGAGAAAACTAAATCAAAGAACATAAAGACCAGAGTCATACCGGGCTACCATCTTTCGCTTGGAATAGTGGTCACGATGCTTTCAGTCATCGTTCTCATTCCGTTAGCATCAGTGCTTGTGTATTCGCTAAAGATATCGCCGGGCGATTTTGTGGCACTTATCATGAAGGAGAATGTGAGGAATGCCTTTATCACAAGCATCACCTCATCATTTATCGCAGCAATCGTAAATGTGGTATTTGGACTCATCGTGGCATGGACGCTTGTGAAGTATGATTTTCCCGGGAAATGGCTGCTTGACGGACTTATAGAGCTTCCGTTTGCACTGCCGACAGCGGTTGCAGGCATCACACTCTCAAAGCTGTATTCAGGCACAGGCTTTTTCGGTAAGGGCTTAAGTAAGCTTGGAATAGATGTGGCTTACACACAGGCAGGAATAGTTGTGGCACTTGTTTTTGTAGGTATCCCCTTCGTAATAAGAGCTGTACAGCCGGTGCTTGAAAAGATGGATAATACATATGAGGAGGCCGCTTATATGCTTGGCGCCACACCTTCTAAGACATTTTTTAAGGTAATACTTCCGGAGCTTTGCCCGGCACTCTTAACAGGCTTTGGTCTTGCCTTTGCCAGAGGCATAGGAGAGTACGGAAGCGTCATCTACATATCAGGCAACAGTGCAAGGCACAGGACGCAGGTGGTATCCTACGTCATCATGCAGAAGCTTAGCTATATAGATTATGCCAGCGCGACTGCAATAGCACTTGTGATGCTTGTTATATCATTTTTACTGCTGCTATTTGTAAATATAGTGCAGGTTAAACAGTCACAGCGCACTAATTTGTTGTAGAAGGCTGCATATAAATCAAATGCGGTGCACACAAACAGGAAAGGAAGACAATGCGATGACCGAACAGGTAAAGCTTGAAAGAAGAAAAAAGATCACAAAGATAATACTCGTCACTGTTACGGTGCTCTTTATATTTGTCATGCTTGTAGTTCCGCTTTTTTCTGTGATGGCAAGTGCCTTAAAGGAGGGGCTTGGATTCTATCTGAAAGCTATCTCCACAAGCTACGTGCTTTCAGCACTCAATGTGACTTTGATAGCAACAGTTTTTGCGGTAGTTATCAACACCTTCTTTGGAATATGGACAGCGTGGCTGTTGACCAGGTTTTCGTTTAAAGGAAAGCAGGTGCTTGCAACACTTATTGATATACCGTTTTCTATTTCTCCGGTCATCGTAGGACTTGCGTATCTTATGACCTTCGGACGGCTGGGGTGGTTTTATCCGGTTATCAGATGGTTCAATGAGATATTCGGCACGAATGTGAGAATCACCTTTGCAATACCGGGAGTTGTGCTTGCTACGATATTTGTCACGTTTCCGTATGTGTCAAGGGAAATCATACCGGTGCTCAATGCAGAGGGAAAGGATGAAGAAGAAGCCGCAGCGCTGATGGGAGCATCCGGCTTTACGATATTTCGGAAAATAACACTTCCGCAGATGAAGTGGAGCCTGATTTATGGAATCATACTTTGTACGGCGAGAGCCCTCGGCGAGTTCGGCGCGGTAAATGCGCTCTCGAAGACAAGAGGCGAGACATTTACACTGCCGCTTGAGATTGATGCCTTGTATATGTCGGGCACAGACAGCTCGATAACATCGGCATTTGCTGTATCGTCGATACTGTTAATTATTGCATTAATCATTCTTTTTGCAAGAAATATAGTTGAGCACAAATTTAAGAAATTACACTGAGATTTATGGGAAATATGATTTACACTAATGAAATTTGTTACTGCTTACACACCGGTGTGGCAGACAGCTATAGAGTTGCTGTACTAAGAAAGCAGGAAGGAGATAACGTATATGTACGTTGAGATGAAAAATATATACAAAAAATACGGAGACTTCCTGGCATCCGATAATGTGAGCTTTGGAGTGGAAAAGGGAAAGCTTGTGGCGCTGCTTGGTCCGTCCGGCAGTGGCAAGACAACACTTCTTCGTATGATAGCAGGGCTTGAGACACCAAATTCAGGTGACATATATATAGATGGAAAGCGAGTGAATGATATTCCGGCCTCGAAGAGAGGCATAGGCTTTGTGTTTCAGAACTATGCGCTGTTTAGATACATGACAATATACGACAATGTGGCATTTGGGCTGGAGCTTCAGAAGATGCCGAAAAAGCTCATAAAGGAGCGTGTTACCAAGCTTCTTGAGATGACAGGCTTATCGGGGCTTGAAAAGAGATATCCGAATCAGCTTTCCGGAGGACAGCGTCAGAGAGTGGCATTTGCAAGGGCGCTGGCGCCGAATCCGCAGGTGCTATTACTGGATGAGCCATTTGCCGCGATAGATGCAAAGGTGCGAGGTGAGCTTCGTACATGGCTTAAGGAGCTGGTCGAAAAGCTTGGGATCACAAGCATTTTCGTCACACATGACCAGGATGAGGCTGTTGAGGTGGCAGATGAAATCATTATCACAAACCACGGCACGATAGAGCAGATGGGTACACCTCTTGAGATATACAAGTCGCCTGATACACCTTTTGTGGCACAGTTTATAGGACACACCACAGTCGTTGAAAACTATGAAAGGCTAAAGGGCTTTGTCAGGATAGAAAATGCCGACAAGGCGGTAATCAGACCTGAGTTTATCAAGATATCAAAGAGTGGCAACTTAGACCGTTATCAGTCAGCGGCAGAGGAGGGCATCGTTACAGATGTGGTATTCAGAGGAAACAGGATGGATATCACAGTCAGCATAAACGGCATCGAGGTGGTCGGCGAGCGCTCACTTGAAAAGGACCTGATAGCAGTCGGCGAGAAAGTACATGTGCTGATTTACAGGCTGTATATATTTGATGAAGAGAAAACATACCTGATGGAAAACAGCGAGATGCAGGAGCAGGATGTATTCTACATTTAGATATAGGAATGGTCTAAAGCTTGTGATTGAAAGAGGAAGCAGAGGGAGATAAATGAAGATAGAAAACAAAAAAATCCTACACACGGACATCCTCATAATAGGAGGTGGCACGGCGGGCTGTTATGCAGCGCTCACCATCCGTGAGAAATCGGATTATTCGATTATAATTGCAGAGAAAGCGAACATAAAGCGAAGCGGATGCCTTGCAGCAGGTGTCAATGCGATAAATGCATACATAGTAAAGGGCAGAAAGCCTGAGGACTATGTAGACTACGCAAAAAAGGATGCTGACGGCATAGTAAGGGAAGACTTACTCATGACTATGTCAGAGGGTTTAAACCGTGTGACGGACAAGATGGAAAAGCTTGGACTTGTCATACTAAAGGATGAAAACGGTGAGTATGTAGCAAGAGGAAACCGAAATATCAAGATAAACGGCGAGAACATGAAGCCGCTTTTGGCAGAAGCCGTATCAAAGCTTACGGACTGTACAGTGATAAACAGAATCAATATCACGGACTATATAGTTGAGAAAAACACCATAAAGGGTGCATACGGATTTTCAATCGAGGATGCTACAGCCTATGAAATCAGGGCTAAAAAGGTGCTCTGTGCTACAGGCGGAGCGGCCGGACTGTACAGACCAAACAATCCGGGCTTTTCAAGGCACAAGATGTGGTATCCGCCGTTTAATACAGGCGCCGGATATGCGATGGGCATAAGAAGCGGAGCTGAGATGACCACCTTTGAGATGAGATTTATCGCACTCAGATGCAAGGACACAATTGCACCGACAGGAACAATTGCACAGGGAGTCGGGGCAAAGCAGGTCAATTCCCTTGGAGAGGTTTACGAGACAAAATACGGCCTCACCACATCAGAGCGTGTATACGGAACGGTCATGGAAAATCTCGAGGGAAGAGGTCCTTGCTACTTAAGGACAGAGGGCATCTCTTCACAGCAGGATGAGTCATTAAGAAAGGCATATCTCAACATGGCACCAAGCCAGACACTCAAGTGGGTGGAGGCAGGTAAGAATCCAAGTGAGCAGAATGTGGAGATAGAGGGCACCGAGCCGTATATCGTAGGTGGGCACACAGCGAGCGGCTACTGGGTAAATACCGAGCGTGAAACCACAATCCACGGACTCTATGCTGCTGGAGATGTGGCAGGAGGATGTCCACAGAAATACGTTACAGGAGCCATGGTAGAGGGTGAAACCGCTGCGATAGATATGGTTTCAAAGCTTGATGCAGGTACCTCAGACGGAAGTCCTGACACATCGGCATTTGATGAGAAAAAGGCGCTTGACGCAAAAGCAGTTGAGTACGACCATTTCCTCACTGAAAGGTCCCAGATGTTTACAACAGAGGCTATCGAGGAAGCCATGCAGAAGGTCATGGACAACTACGCAGGCGGTATTTCCACACATTATCAGTTCAACGGCAAGCAGCTTGCGCTGGCAAAGGAAAAGATAAATCATCTGATAGAGCTGACCGGTGATTTATATGCATCGGATATGCATGAGCTTATGTTCATATATGAGCTTAAGGAGAGGCTTACGGTATGTCTTTCGGTCATAGCACATCTTGGTGCAAGAAAGGAGACCAGATGGCACAGCTTTGCCGAGAATCTGGATTATCCCGACAAGAGTGATGACTGGATGAAATACGTCAATTCCAAATACGAAAACGGGCAGCTTCACATGATTTACAGAGAGCTTGTCGGAAGGGAGGCGCGTTATGAGCATAATGATTGATAAAGCAAAGTGTAAGGGCTGTGGCATGTGTACAAGTGTATGCCCCGGAAGCCTGATATATCAGGACTCAGAGAAAAAAGCCTTTATCAAATATCCTAAGGACTGCTGGGGCTGTGCCTCTTGCATCAAGGAATGTCATTTTGGCGCTATTGCTCTTTATCTTGGAGCAGACATAGGAGGCATGGGAAGTCTCATGACAGTAAAAAGCACGCCGGACACGCTGACCTGGGATATCAAAAAGCGCGATGGAAGCAAGGAAGAGATTCTTATCAACAAGAAGGAATCCAATAAATATTAAAGAAAAGGATGGTAACAGACATGGGTGAATTATCACATCTTGACGAACTCGAAGCAGAGGCAATATACATAATACGAGAAGTAGCCGCAGAGTGCGAGAAGCCGGTTATGTTGTACTCAATTGGAAAGGACAGCTCGGTAATGCTTCATCTTGCAATGAAGGCATTTTATCCGGAGAAGCCGCCATTTCCGTTTTTACATGTAAATACAACCTGGAAATTCCATGAGATGATAGAATTCAGAGATCGCATTGCTAAGGAAAAGGGCATCGAGATGCTTGAATATATAAATCAGGATGGCGTAAAGCAGGGCATCAATCCATTTGACCACGGCTCAGCATACACAGATATCATGAAGACACAGGCGCTCAAGCAGGCGCTTGACAAATACGGCTTTACGGCAGCGTTTGGCGGCGGCCGAAGAGACGAGGAGAAATCAAGAGCCAAGGAGCGAATCTTCTCCTTCAGAAATGAAAACCACGCATGGGATCCAAAGAACCAGCGCCCGGAGATGTGGAAGCTCTACAACTCCAGAATCAAAAAGGGCCAGGAGGTACGTGTTTTCCCACTGTCAAACTGGACAGAAAAGGATATCTGGCAGTACATAAAGAGAGAGAATATCGAGATTCCTTCACTTTACTTTGCAAAGGAAAGACCTGTTGTATACAGAGACGGCAACATCATCATGGTAGATGATGACAGAATGAAGCTTCGTCCGGGTGAGAAAATCCAGATGAAGAGTGTACGTTTCAGAACACTCGGCTGCTATCCACTGACAGGTGGTGTGGAGTCGACAGCGGATACACTTGATGAGATTATTGATGAGACACTCAGTGCTGTTTCCTCAGAGAGAACCACCCGTGTCATAGACAACGAGGCGGCAGGCAGCATGGAAAGAAGAAAGAGGGAGGGATATTTCTAAAATGAGCGGATTACTTAAATTTATTACATGCGGAAGCGTGGATGACGGAAAATCAACTCTGATCGGACATATATTATACGATTCAAAGCTGCTCTATGCAGATCAGGAAAAGGCATTGGAGCTTGACAGTAAGGTCGGAAGCCGTGGCGGCGCCATCGACTACTCACTCCTCCTCGACGGACTGATGGCAGAGAGAGAGCAGGGAATCACAATCGATGTGGCTTATCGTTACTTCACAACAGATAAGAGAAGCTTTATCGTGGCAGATACACCGGGACATGAGGAGTACACAAGAAACATGGCTGTAGGTGCATCCTTTGCAGACCTTGCGGTAATTCTAATAGATGCAAAGCAGGGCGTATTGGTTCAGACAAGAAGACACGCAAGAATCTGCGCGCTCATGGGAATCAACTACTTTGTATTTGCTGTAAACAAGATGGATCTTGTAGGCTACGACGAGAAGCGTTTCGATGAAATCACAAAGCAGATTATTGAGCTTACAAAGGAGCTTGAGCTCAAAAATGTAGTAATAATTCCTGTTTCTGCAACAGAGGGTGACAATGTCACAACAAAGTCTGAGAATATCCCATGGTACAAGGGACCTGCTCTTTTATCATACCTCGAGGATGTTGACATAAAGGATGAGAACGAGGAAGAGGGCTTTTACATGCCTGTACAGAGAGTCTGCCGTCCTGACCACACCTTCCGTGGATTCCAGGGCCAGATAGAGGCCGGAGAGGTAAAGGTTGGCGATGAAATCACCACACTGCCAAGCAATGAGACAGCCCATGTAAAGAGCATCCATGTGGGTGATAAGCTAAGCGATAGCGCATTTACAGGCCAGCCGGTTACAATCCAGCTTGACAGAGAGGTAGACGTATCAAGAGGCTGCGTGCTCACAATCGGTTCAGGAGCAAAGGTGGCTTCATCTATCACAGCTACAATACTCTGGATGGATGACGATGAGCTTTTCAAGGGAAAGAATTTCTTCTTCAAGCTTGGTACCAAGTCAATACCGGGCATCGTAACAGAGATAGAGCATACCATCGATGTAAACACAGGTGAGGAAAAGCCTGCCGACAAGCTTAAAAAGAACGAGATAGCAGTTGTAAAGATTGCATTCTCGGACAAGATAGTCTGCGATAAGTTCAAAAACCACAAGACACTCGGTGAGTTTATCTTAATCGACCGTGTGACGGATATGACATCTGCCTGTGGTGTGGTTGAAGAGGTACACACAGAGGAAAGCAGTCTCTACGAGGGCAGAGTAGACAGAAACGTAAGAGCTGCAATCAAGGGCCAGAAGGCAATCACCGCCGTATTCGTAGACGGAGTGGATGGTGTAAACCGCGGCTTTGTGGAGGATGTCGAGAAAGCCTTAAATATAGACGGACGCCATACTTATCTCTACGCACCAAAGGAGGGTGAGGACTTCGTAAATGTAGTCAAGCATCTAAGCCATGCCGGAATACTCGTGCTTCTGCTAATCAGCCCTAAGCAGGAGAAGGAGCTTGCAGCCGACAAAGTTGAGTTCACAAAGGACTGGAACAAAAATGGCAGAGATGTGGACAAGGCTGCGGAGTTTATCAAAAAGCAGTCAGTATATGACGGTGTGATCGTAAACACAAGTGAGTATATCTAATCCCCCACCAATTTCCACGTTGAAAAGCACGCCCCAATGTGGTAAAATTGACAAAGATAATTTAAAGAAAAACACACAGGAGGATTAACATACAATGGAAAGCTACAAGAGCGAATTTATAGACTTTATGGTGGAGAGTGACGTGCTGAAATTTGGTGATTTCACATTAAAGAGCGGCCGTAAATCACCATTTTTCATGAATGCGGGAGCATATGTGACTGGCTCACAGCTTAAGAGACTCGGAGAGTACTACGCAAAGGCTATCCATGCAAACTATGGAGATGACTTTGATGTATTATTTGGACCTGCATACAAGGGAATTCCGCTTGCAGTGGTAACAGCCATCGCATACCATGAGCTCTATGGCAAAGAGGTGCGCTACTGCTCAGACAGAAAAGAAGCAAAGGATCACGGTGCAGACAAGGGAGGCTTCCTTGGAAGCAAGCTTAAGGATGGCGACAGAGTAGTCATGATAGAGGATGTCACCACATCAGGCAAATCAATGGAGGAGACAGTTCCAAAGGTAAGAGAGGCTGCTGATGTTACAATCGTAGGCCTTATGGTGAGCCTCAACAGAATGGAAGTCGGACAGGGCGGCAAGGTGAGCGCGCTCGACGAAATCCATGAGAAGTACGGCTTTGAGGGCAGGGCTATCGTTACAATGGAAGAGGTCACAGAGTATCTCTACAACAGAGAGCATGATGGCAGAGTAGTCATTGATGACACAATCAAAGCAGCTATAGATGAGTACTATAAGCAGTACGGCTGCAAATAGGAGAATATAAATTGCTTGGCAGAAGAAAACGTAACAGGTATAAGTTTACGGAAAAGAAGCAATCTAAGAGGGGGATAGCTGCACTTGTTGTGGCTATCCTCATAGAGATTGTATATATAGTTTTTTTGAATGCGGCATTCAGAGGAGATGGCAATCTGTCTATGTACTATGGCAGTGCCGGTATACTGATGCTTGGCATATCTCTGGCAGATTTCGGGTTTGCCATCAGAAGCCTCTTTGATGAGGAATCATTCATGACGTTTCCACGTTTGGCAGTGTTTTTTTCACTCATAGCGGTAATCAGCTGGGGAGGAACATATGCTGCAGGTTTTATTATATGAAAGAAAGATTATAGGGATATATGAGTTATAAAAAGATTTATGAGCTCTCCAATGAGCTTTATGCAGAGCGATTAGAGCTTGTTGAGGAGCGGATAGAGCAGATCGTCAGAGAACCTGCGATAGAGCCGGCTTTTGCAGATTATTTCACAAGTGCGGCAAAGTGCATCAACACTATTAAAAACCATAGCGCAGATAAGGAATTTAACGATTTATTCTATTCACAGTTTGATAAAGAAAATTACGAGAAAAGCTATGCCAACCCGGCATACGCTGTAAAGGTGCTCGGAGATGAGTATGGTCAGCTTTTATCGGCTGTATATGCAAAAATTGCCGGAAGCATTACACATATCTATCAGGGGGATATAAAATATCTCTGCATTTATGCAGAGCTTATTGTAGAGCTATACAATTATTTTGAGAATGCCAATGAGCTGAGTCCTGATGAGATAAGGGGCTGTATATACTCGTTCATGCATGATTATGAGGAGATTTTTGCAGAGGATGACAACGGAGCACTCCTTGACCCGGCTTATGATTACTATACAGAGCTTGTAAATGAGGCAGATTTGTCAAATGATGATTATCTGTATTCCTACGGACTGTATGTCGGAGAGAATGAGCGCGCCGGCAGAGCGCATCTGGCTTCATTTTCAGATGAGGAGATACAGGCCATGGCAGATACTTATACAGAAGGATACCGCATTGGCTTTATTACCTGCAACAAGGATATCTCAAAGAAGTCGGTGGTTCAGGTGCTTTATCCGCTTGGCTTTGAGCGTATGATAAGAGCAGCATTAAAGAATTTTGAGAAAATGGGTATGAAGCCTGCCATGAGACCATTTTCCACATCGGTCAATAAGCAGTTTGACTATGACCACAAGGAGGACATGGCACTGTGGCTTGACAAGGCATATGTGGAGTACCGTCTTGAGTGCATGCACGATGCACTTGAGAGAAGGAAGGATGTAGCATGCAAATGTGGAGGACCGGCTGTCATAGAGATATTTGGAGAGGAGCCGTTTGCTCCGGTTTCAAAGAAGGAGGCTGCGCACTATAATGATGAGCAGCAGAAGCTTGTAGTCCATATGACAGGTGTGCGCTCACAGTATATGAACAGCTATATCCACAGCGAGGACAGAAGCTTTACGATTATTGCCTATCCGTGTGCTGCAATCGGATCTGATTATAGGGAAATTTTTACGGAGACTGTAAAGATTAATACTCTTGATTATGCACTCTACAGGGATATGCAGCAGAAAATCATAGATGTGCTCGATACGGCAGACAGGGTGCATATCGTCGGAACAAACGGCAACAGGACAGATTTGTATGTCAAGATTCATGAGCTTAAGGAGCCTTCAAAGGAGACTGCCTTTGAAAACTGTGTGGCTGATGTAAATATCCCTGTCGGAGAGGTGTTTACTTCGCCGGTGCTAGAGGGCACAAACGGCAAGCTGCATGTCAGTCAGGTATATCTCAATGAGCTTAATTTCCTTAATCTGGAAATCGACTTTAAGGATGGCATGATTGATAAATATACATGCACCAATTTTGAGGATGAGGAAGAAAACAAAAAGTATATATCAGACAATGTGCTTTTCCATCACGACACACTGCCTATGGGTGAGTTTGCCATAGGCACCAATACGACAGCCTATCGTATGGCGAGAGTATACGATATCGCGGCAAAGATGCCTATTCTCATAGCAGAGAAGACAGGACCGCACTTTGCAGTGGGTGATACCTGCTACACATATGATGAGGACAATATGACATATAACCCTGACGGAAAAGCAATCATTGCCAGGGATAATTCAGTTTCCATCCGCAGAAAAGAGGATATATCAAAGGCATATTTCAATTGCCACACGGATATCACAATACCATATGATGAGCTTGGAGCCATCACAGTTATTAGGCACGATGGCTCAACCTGTGATATAATAAGAGATGGCAGATTTGTGCTTGAGGGCGTAGAAGAGTTAAACAAACCGCTCGATACGCTTGATGCAGAGACTAAATAATTGTTATATATATAAGGAGGATAAAATGGCAAAGGTTGGAATAGTTATGGGCAGCGACTCAGATTTAAAGGTGATGAGTAAGGCAGCAGATATGCTTGAAGAGCTCGGCATAGAGTATGAGCTCACCATCATCTCGGCACACCGTGAGCCGGATGAGCTTATTGAGTGGACAAGAGGCGCTGAGAATAGAGATGTAAAGGTAATAATAGCAGGAGCGGGAATGGCAGCAGCCCTTCCGGGCATGTGTGCAGCACTTTTTGCACTTCCTGTTATCGGAGTACCGCTTTCAGGAAAGAATCTCGATGGAATGGATGCAGTGTTCTCAATCATGCAGATGCCACCTGGAGTGCCTGTTGCCACAGTTGCAATTGACGGTGCGAAAAATGCAGCAATCCTTGCAGCAAAGATACTCGCAGCAGGTGATGATGCAATCCTTGAGAAAATCAAAAAGTATACAGCAGATATGAAGGCTCAGGTTGTAGCAAAGGATGCGAAACTGAAACAGGTTGGATATAAGCAGTACCTTGCTGAGAAATAGATTGGATTGTCATCTATAGGAGGGTTTTTATGAGTATATTGCAAAAGGCAGACAGATGTATGGATGAGGCAGCAGCCTTATTTGGCGAGAATAAGCTTTTTTTGGCAGAGAATAAGGCACAGGAGACAGCCGGTCTTTATAAGAGCTGTGGCGCATATGAGCAGATGGCAAAGACTGTCAATTTTATGGGAGTCATATATGCATCTATTGGAGACTTAAGCATGTCAATTGACTGCTACCTAGAGGCTATGGATGTAGCTGTGGAGCAGGGCTCAACAGAGATAATCATGCTTGTAAACAATAATATAGGCTCACTCTATATGGAGCTTGGATTGTATGAAAAGGCTATCAGATATTTCAACGAAGCACTGGAGCTGTGCAAGCCACCGCTGCATGGAGAGAGGGATAGCTATTATCAGGAGCTTCTTATGCTTCATCTGAATCTGTGCATCTCATACACAGGAATTAACGAGTTTGAAAAGGCAGAAAAGCATCTTTCTGATGCGATACTCTTTAATGAGATAGCTGGCAGTGATAAAAACAGATTTCTGATAGATATGTCACAGGCACATATGCTATGGAAGATGGGAAATGAGGATGAGGTCAGAGATCATGTGGAAGAGCTGGTTGAGGGTGCGATAAACAATATCAATTCTGCCAATTATGTGCTTGAGATACTAAGCCTTTGCAATCTATTTATGAATATGGGGGAGTTCGATGCATGGAAAAAGGTTATTGTGGAGTATGAACGCTTTGCTATTGAAACAGAAAATCTGTTTTTCCAGAAGACCTGTGTCAAGATGTGGATGAAATATGAGAGCGCCATGGGTGATACAGAGGCGTACAACAAGCTGTGCGTATATTACGCAAATCTCCACTCTATGCAGGTGAAGGAGCAGATAAAGCGTCTTGGTGATACAATCGACCTTAAGCTTCAGCTTCAGGAGACTGAGTATGAGCGCCGTAAGGCAGTCAGACTCAACTACACAGATATGCTTACAGGCATGGGCAATAAGTTCAAGATGCGAAACGATTTTGAAAAGCTTGTGAGCAAAAATCAGGATTCAGATGGTGCAGGAATCACGTTTGGAGTAGTGGATATAGATTTCTTCAAGTCATTTAACAGAAACAGTGGCAGAGTCACCGGTGATGCAGTGCTAAAAGAATTGTCATCCATAATAAATGAGAGCATCAAAGATAAGGGAATGGGGTATCATTTCTATGGTGATGAATTCTACATAATCCTGCAGGAAACGGATGAGGATATCATTAAAAATATAGCCGAGCATATAAGGCTTGAGCTTGCCAAAAAACAGATACTTCATGAGAGCTCTAAGGTGGATGAGTATCTGACTGTATCACAGGCATATGTTACCGCCCCGGATGTAAAGGTGCCGGATGAGTTTTCAAAGCTGTTCAAGACGGTGGATGAAGTGCTCAATGATGTGAAGGAAAAGGGTAGAAATGCATATAAGATAGTCTGATGCTTTAAGCGTATAAGACAACTATAAAATGACACGCAGCGTAAAACGTTGCGTGTCATTTTTAATGGATCTATATATACAGTTATAGTTATATTTGTACTTATACTTTTATATGGCTATATTGTCTCATTTATATTCCGGATATAACAATATCAGTGCCTGCCTTTTCATATATATCTGCTGTCTCAGGAGAGATACCGGAGTCGGTGATTACCATATTGATGTCATCAAGCGATGCATAGCTAGATATGGATGTGGTATCAAACTTGGTGTGGTCTACAAGAGCCACAGTTTTAGCGGAGGCCTTGATACACATGTGCTTTAAATCAGCCTCGTATATACTGAAATCAGTCAGTCCGTCTTCTACAGAGAAGCCTCTTGCTGACACGAACGCGATATCTGTGTGTATCTTTTTGAGTAAATCAGCGCCAAGCAGACCTTCTATGGAAGCGGATGCACTGGTTACGATACCGCCTGTCAGGATGACTGTGACACCCGGGATATCCTTTAGCTCTAAAGCCAGATTGATGCCATTGGTGATGACGGTCAGCTCTGTAAAGCCTGAAAGCTTCATGCCGAGAGTGTAGGCTGTGGAGCTGGCATCAAGGAATATACACATATGGTCACTTACGAGCTTTATCGCCTCGTTTGCAATCTCCTCTTTAGCTTCCTTGTTTTCCAGGGCGCGGTCATGGAACAGGTAGGCCCTCGAGGTTAAATCAGTCATGTCATGGGTTTTATCCTTGTAGATAGCACCGCCGTGGGTCTTTGTCAGAAGCTTTTCCTTATCCATCTGGTTTAAATCTGTTCTTATTGTCGTGGTCGATACACCAAGCAGCTCGCTGAGCTCATTGGTGGTGGCCTTACGGTTTTCTTTTAAATAATCGAGAATCTTTTGTTGTCTTTCTAATTGCAGCATAGATTTTCCTCTTTCTTTTGATTTCTGTTGTATTTTTACGTACATATTTTTATCACAAAGCATTGCATAAATATATAATAACTCAAATAAGTAAATAAAGCTAGTGCTTTCGATTGCTTATGCTTTTTTTTATTTGATGTCATTTAATTATATTTATTTTTACTTTTATTTGCTTTTGCTATTGCATTTTTTCTTTTAAAGTGTTATATTTATATCAACAAATAAAAGCAAACACAAATTATATAAGGCGGAGGTATTATTAAATGAAGTTTTTCGTAGATACAGCAAATGTCGAGGACATTAAGAAAGCAAACGATATGGGAGTCATCTGTGGAGTTACAACAAACCCTTCACTCATCGCAAAAGAGGGCAGAGACTTCAATGAGGTAATTAAAGAAATCACATCTATCGTTGACGGACCGATAAGCGGAGAGGTAAAAGCCACAACAGTTGATGCAGAGGGCATGATAAAAGAAGGACGTGAAATCGCAGCTATCCATCCAAACATGGTAGTTAAGATTCCTATGACAGTTGAGGGACTTAAGGCTGTCAAGGTACTTTCATCAGAGGGCATCAAGACAAACGTTACTCTTATTTTTTCAGCAAATCAGGCAATTCTTGCTGCAAATGCAGGTGCTACATATGTTTCACCTTTCCTTGGCAGACTTGATGATATCAGCCAGCCGGGCATTGAGCTGATCAGACAGATTTCTGAGATTTTTGATATCTATGGATATGACACAGAGATTATTGCAGCTTCAATCAGAAACCCGATTCATGTCACAGACTGTGCACTTGCAGGAGCTGATATCGCAACAATTCCTTACAAGGTTATCGAGCAGATGACAAAGCATC
>OGFI01000778.1_pt1 | contig 20935 bp, 19 predicted proteins | sample 1570901 | NCBI WGS metagenome assembly OGFI01 (sample SAMEA2582018, study PRJEB24529) | metagenome | biome: Human gut stool | place: China | collected 2011 | reverse complement strand
TGGTAGCACATTATTGAATCATATAATAAGAAGAATGGTAGCATACTATTGAGAATAAAGTAAAATATAATAAATAATTTTAATAAACTTCCCTTTTGAAGGGGAGTTTTTTTATTTTTTTTAAAAACATCTCATTTTTTAAAAAAATTTTTCTATGACATTCTAGGTATAGAGGAGTTAATTCCCAAAAACATATTTAAGTGGCATCACCCCTGAAAAAGTGGGGAAAAACAAAAAAAGGAGAGAAGAGTTATGAGAAAAAAGGTAACTCAGAGACTGGTATCTGGTGTTCTTTGTCTTGCAATGGGGATAACCCTTATATCCCCAGTAACAAGCCGCGCCGCCGAGACATCAGAACCAACCATGCAGGCTACAACCGAGTCTGCATCGACGGAGACTACGACCGAAGTTCCGGTTACAACCGAAGTACAGGTCGCTCCAAGTGAAGATGTTTTGTTTGATCATTTTTATGACACCGGAATTTTGCCTGCAACGCTGCAGTCCAAGGATTTTAGTTCCTGCGAGCTGCTTGTTGCGGCTGATCCTATTATCTTCACAAAGAATACAACGGTGTTATCAGCGTACAATGGTGTGTATTTACTTCGCTTTAGTTCACCAGAAGAAGCAATGTATGCCTATTCATATTATTATGACAAGGTAGAGCTGATTGATATCAATGCAGTTATCTTTCAGACTTCAGACGATGAGCATTACGAAGAGGTTCAGGCTGATTTATCAGATTTGAATCAGGGCGATGACGCTTTATCTGAAGCAAGTACGCTTCCAGATGTTGATCTGAAGAAGAACACTATCGCACTGGTGGACACAGGTTGCGAAGGAACAAATGTAACGCAGTCCGTATCAGTCCTTGGCGGCGAATCAAAGGACGATAATGGACACGGAACAAGAATGTATGATGTGATTGTAGAGGAGAACCCTGATGCAGAAATCTTATCTATCAAGGCTCTGGACAAGGATGGTAAGGCGCAGGTATCAGATATTTATGCTGCAATCACTTATGCAGTTGATAACAAAGCAGATATTATCAATCTGTCTATATCCGCAATGGCAACCAGAGATTCAGCAATTGTTGAGGATGCAATCAAAGATGCGGTAAATAAGGGAATAACCGTGGTTGGTGCAGCGGGCAATGCTGGAAGAGACGCAAGATTTTATGTTCCAGGTAAAATCGACGAGGCTGTGATCGTTGGAGCATGTGATGAAAATGGAGAAAAAATAAAGATATCCAATTTTGGACAGTCGGTAGATTTCAATGTGACAGCATCATCTACATCAGAAGCGACAGCAAGATTTTCTGGTATTGTTTCAAAAGATGGTATGGATGGATTAAAAATCAATGAGGAAAAGATTTTCGCGACAGATTATGTCGTGGCTACATCCACGGATGCGGAAAAGACGACGGAAGCTTCAGAGACGTTGACCACAGAAACAGTCACAACAGAGGCGACAGAAAGTGCAACCACTGAAAGAGAAGAATCTGCAACCAGCGAATCTTTAACAACTGAGGTTTCTACCAGAACTGACGCAGATGGATCAAAATGGGATATTAAGGGATTGATTGACAATCTCTTTGAAGTGCAGGATGCAAGTTACAATAATGGTGGATTTAACCTGAACATTACAAGTTCCGATAATACATCTATTATGGCGAATGGAAAGCATTATATGACCTGTATCGCTCCGGGAGGTAACCAGGCATCAGGTTCCAATCCTCCGTATGGAGAGATGGAAGGATTATATTGGATGTGTGGAAATGCAAATACAAATTATAATTCACCTTTCCATTTTGAAAGATCTTCGATTGAAGCAATTGGATGGCGATTTGCAGTAGCTGTACCAGGAGCAAGACACATGTATTATGTTTATTACAAAGGAGCTAATCCGAATACAAAGACTGTTCCAAGCTATAAATTTCATAATGCACTGGGAACCTTGCTGGAAAATAATACTGTTGTATATGATAATCATACATTTTCACCAGCGACGGATGCAGGAGCCCCGACAAGCAACAGTTATAAGGTAAAAGATCTGGAAACAGGAAATTATGTTACTGCTGGCACAAACCTTAAAACAAAATCAGATAATGGTGTTTTAAGAACGGATCGTTTACAGTTTAGCACTGGAACAGGATATTTTGGTGCAACAGTAAATGTGCCTACGGGTTTCACATTTCACTATTACATAAATGGTGGCGAATATGACGCAGCAGGAGGCACGCATGTAGATGTCCCGGATGGTACAGAGGGATATTTTTATACAAATACCTACACTGGAAAAGCATTGGTAGCGACAAACTCTGCTGGATGGTATGTTGACTCTGTATATATTCTGGTTCCGCTGGCAAAAGCAAGTTCTCCATCTTATGGTGACCTTTCAATTCAACAGATGGTTGCACCTGTTGGAAAGATGGCCAGCCTGAATTTTGAAATTGAGTCAGCCAGCGTGACAGTACGTGTATGTAAGACCGCATACTATGGAGCAGAAACAAGAAGTGACGTAGTATCAGCAAATCCTAAATATGCATCTGTGAAAGGTGCCGTTTATGGATTATATAAAACAAAATCAGATGCTGAAAACAAAGTAAATGCAGTTGGATACTGCATTCAGGATGATGATGAAGATAATGTGTCATCTAATCTAAGAAAAACACAGGATCTAAACAGTGAAGAGGTGATGCTTCAGCAGGGAGGTACATATTATCTGCGCGAAGTAAAAAAACCGGATAGCAATCTGATCCGGTTGTCAGATAACATCTATTCATTCAATTTAGATCTTACTAAGGGCAGACATACGATTGGTGTGCCGATGGACAAAAATGGAAATGTATTAAATCTGGAGCAGACACAGCCGGGTGCTTATATTACCAATCCAGCTGTCGTAGAAGGATCAAATCATGGAGCGGATGGACTGATTGATGAAGCAATCTGGAATCCGGTCACTTTAAAGAAGTCAATCACCAATACGACATGTGTAACAGGCAGTCCTTTATACAGCCTGATCGGTACGACTTACGAATTATATAAGGATGCCGCCTGCACGACAAAGGCTTATGGATATACCGGATATTCAAGTACAACAGGAGAATATTCAGGAAAGACAGCAGCTAAGTTTGTTGTAAATGATAATGCCGGAAATACAAATACCCTGTATATGCTTCCGGGGGTTTATTATGCAAAGGAAACAGTAGCTGGTAAGGGCTACAAGAAGAATCCGAATCCAATCCGGGTTCCGCTTGTAAATGTGAATGTCAATACTACATATACGATCAATGCCGCAGATGAACCAATTCTTGACCCTGTATCTATCGAATTGAATAAAATTGATTCTGAAGGTATTGCGATTGATCCCGCGGACGCAGGCGGTGCAACTCTGGAAGGTGCAGTGTTTAAGGTAGCATATTATAATGATTATTATGATAAGGATACCTATAAGAGTAAGAATCCGGAAAGAGTGTGGTATATTCAGACAAAATATGATACGAAAGAAAAAAAGTATAAATCAGTTTTAGATGCAGACCATCTTGCTTCAGGATACAGAAGTTCAGAGTTCTATTATAATACAGTTGGGCAGCCAAACTTCCCTCTTGGAACCGTAGTGATCACAGAGGAAAAAGCCTCGAATGGTTATAAGATCGATGAAAGCAGCATGACAGTTGCAGGACAGAAGTGTGACAACGAGGTATTCATTGGTCAGGTAATTGAAAAAGATGGATATGCAGAAATGTATATTGATGATGGATCAGGATCTTATATCAAGAATGCAGAGAATGAGACAATCAAGGTAAACAATAAGGCTGCGGATGGTTCTGACCTTGCTATTGCCGAGCAGGTAAAGCGTACAGACGTTTCATTTGTGAAGGTAAATTACGAGACTGGTGTGGAGATGGCTGACATCTTCTTTAAGATTACTTCATCTACAGGTGAAGCTCATTATGTAAAAACAGGTACTAAGGGCGATTATTCATCGACCAAGGTTCCAAACACACAGTATACAAACTATTATGACCGCCTTTTCGACGATGATAAGGAAAATGATTATATTGATGTAGATGGAACAAAGACCTATATTGGAGATCTTGATTGCGGTTTATGGTTCTTTGGTACCGATGATCAGTCTGAGTGGAAAACTGAAAATATTAAGGATGATAAGGGATCGCTTCGATATGACGAGAAATATGTGCTTACTGAGGAAATTGGCAAGAACAATAAGGGATATCAAATGATTGTGCCGGAAGAGTTCTCTGCAACAGTTGAAAATGGCACGCAGTTCCTTGGTGTGATCTCAAATGTTCCAACTCCATCGATCAAGACACAGGAATGGGACAAGGATACAAAGTCGCATATTTCAATCTTCCGTGAGGGAGAAGTAAACAATATCATGGATACTGTAACATACAAGTACCTGACCGCCGGAGAAAAATACACATATAAGGGTATCCTTATGGAGCTTAATGCAGATGGTAAGTTAAAGGGACCTCTGCTTGATGCAGATGGTAATTATATCCGAGCAAACAAGGCGTTTACAGTTGATTCGTCATACACCAAGAGTAAACAGGAAAAATGCGGATCAGAAGATGTAGAATTTTCATTTACGGGAACAGATTTAAAGGGCAAGGAATTTGTAATATTTGAATATCTTTTTGCCGGCACAAGTGATGAGCTGATTTCAGTTAATGAAGATGGAACAATCGATGAAACTGGCGTTCTGGAATTTAAAGTAGATAACAGTGATGATACATCCATTCCGGATAAGGTCACTGTGAAGCATACAGACGAAACAGATATTGATCAGATTGGTTTATTCCCGGATATCGAGACTGAGGCATTTGCAACCGAAACAGAAGATAATATGTTGCTTCTTACTGATTCTATGAAGGTGTCAGATAAGATTCATTACAACGGACTTAACACAGGCATTGATTACAAAGTAAAATCATGGATCATGTATGAAGATATCCGTGATGGCAAAGAATATGCAATCAAGGACAAGGATGGAAATGACCTGGAGCTGGTAACTCCTTACACAGCAGAAGGACAGAACGGAACTATCAAGGTGAACCTTCCGGAATTTGACGGAACACAGCTTCTCGATGAAGACGGAAAGATGATCACAAAGGGCGTAACGGTATACGAGGAAATCAGTCTGAATGGTGTTGTTTATGCAAGTGAGACTGATATCAATAACAAGAAACAGACCGTATACATCCCGGAGATCGGTACGAGTGCATCTGAAACTGAAACCGGGCTTCAGGTAGTTAAGGCTGGAAAAATAAATGTAACAGATAAAATTACATTCGGCGGACTTGTTCCGGGAGAAACTTATGACCTTGAGGGTACAGTTGTAAACCAGCGTACCGGAGAAGTCCATAAAAATGAAGATGGAACAGAAGTGAAGTCAAATGTATCGTATGTGGCTGCGGCAGAAAGCGGTGTCACATATATGGATTTTACATTTGATGCTCCAGCAGGAGAGACCTACGTAATTTTTGAAGATATCTACCATAATGGAGTAAAAATTGCGACACATGCATCTTTGGACAGCAAACCACAGACAATCTGGGTGCCTAAGATCACGACGACGCTTCGTGAAGGCGAGACTGGATCGAAAAATGTACTTTATACAGATGATGTATTCCTGATTGATGAGGTATCATATGAAAATCTGCCGGATGGTGAGTATATCATGCGCGGAACACCAATGAACAAGGATACTGAAAAGGCATTGGCAGAGGGTGAAAAGAAAATCACAACTGATCAGCCGTTTACGGTTAAGAACGGGGTAGGAAAGGTTGATGTTGGTTTCCATTTCGATGCGACCAAGACAGATCTGATCAAAAAAGATGGATCAATGTCACCAATCACCTGTTTTGAGGAAGTGATCGTAAATGCTCACATTGATGAGGAAGGTCATTACGAAACGGTGACAATTCCTGAGTACGATGAAGAGGTGTCTCAGACAAAGTATTTCTGTCTGGATTGTGACGATTCATTCAACACGGAAGAGGAAGCAAAAGATCATTGTGATAAAAAAGCACATGAAAATGGCTACGAAGCCAAAGATGTTGTAATTGAAACAGTTCATCATGATGCAGAAACAAAAGAACAGTATGTAAAGGATCACGACGCAATGGATGTAAATACTGTTGTTGCAGAAGAGAAGTCCATTGATAATGTAGATCAGACTGTTACACCTCCGGAAATTCATACAACAGCCACAGATGGCGTCACAGGTACGCACGTAGGCGTGGTAGGAGATAAGGCAACTACTGACGATGTTGTTAAATACAAAGGTCTCATTCCGGGCAAAGAGTATGAGTTCGTAGGAAGATTATATATTCAGCCGGAGGAGTTGATCGGGACAGCCATATATAAGGATGAACAAGGAAATATCTATATCAATGGAGAGTATGCTGGAGATACGGCAACCGCTTCAGATGCAGATATTATCGAGTTAGAACCTTTGACAGATGAAAATGGTGTTCCGGTTACAGCTAAGACTAAAGCAGTTGTAGAGGAAGCAGATGGAGAAGTTATTGTCCACTTTGAATTTTCATCGGCGTTACTGGCTGGAAAGACCGTAACATGTTTTGAAGATGTTTATTACAATGGTAAAAAAATCTGTACGCACAGTGACATAACAGATAGTTCACAGTCCGTGAAATATCCATCATGTCATACGACAGCTACCAATGCAGCAGATGGAACTCATATCGCGAAGCCGGATGAAGATGTAACGATCATTGATCGCGTGTATTATGAGAATCTTGTTGCAGGTGAAGAGTATTCTGCGCGTGGAATTTTGCAGGACTATGATGCAAAGAGTGCAGTGTCGGTAGACGATAAAGAAATTGTTGGAGAAGCAACGTTTATTGCAGAGAGTGAAAGCGGGTATGCTGATGTGGAAATCACATTAAATGCCACATCTCTTGCAAATAAAACTACTGTTGTTTTTGAAGACATCTATTATAAAGGTGTAATTGTATGTAGTCACCGAGATTACGAATGCACAGACCAGACGATTGTGTTCAGTGACCAGCCTAAGACAGGGGATTTCCTGTTATGGGTATTTGCAGGTCTTGGAGTAGTCGGATTGTTTGGTATCGCAGCAGTTCTTTTCAAGAAAAAGAAATAATTGAATTTAAGGGACCTGCTCAGGCAGGTCTCTTATTTTATGCCATTTTTGACATTCTATGTTTGAAAGAAATAAAAAGGATGTTTGGAGAAGAAGAAAAATATGCGAAAAAGGAGGACTTATATGCTTTTATATCACGGAAGCTGCAAAAAATTTACAAATTTTGAATTAAAATATGCCAAGGAAGGTAAAGACTATGGTAAAGGAATTTATTTTACCCCAAACTATGATCAGGCAAAAAAGTGGGCCGCAAGAAAAAAAGGAAAAGGATACATATATATTATTGAAATACCTGATGAAATTTTTCTTGATTCAGAGTATAATATTCTTAACTTGAATCATTATAACAAAGAATGGGCTGATATTATTGTTGCTTGCCGGTCGTTCTTTTATGAACCCGATTACGATATCATATATGGCAAAATGGCAGATGGTCGTTTTTGGGAATTAGAAGAATATATTGATGATTATAGAAATGGAAAGCTTAAATTAGCATCATTTATATTAGGTGTACGCTGTAAACAAGAGTACATGCAATACTGTTTCAAATCGGAAAAAGCGGTTATGTATATAAATGATAGATTGAAGGAGGTTATTGAGGTATGAGACCAGAAGAACGGATTATTCAGTTATTTTCTATTCTGTCAGGTATAGATGATACTGAATAAATAAAAAGAATATTACTTGATTCGGAGGTTTACAATGAGGTTGTAAATGGAAATGAAGTTTATTTGTATGAAGGTTCAGTCAGCAATATTATTGATATTGCTGAGGAGTTCAGAGAAAAAGGAATATATCTGGACGAAATTAAGAATATCACCACAGATAATATAAAAATTGTGAATCGGACAATTACATCATGTTCGAAATCAAATCTAATCGCATAACAAGGGACCTGCTACGGCAGGTCTTTTCTATTATATGAGAACAATGGTAGCGTATGTTTGCGACAGATTTATATAAAGGAGTTAAAAATCAAACAATGATTAGAAAAATAGAATATAGTGAATCATCATTTCCATCAAAATTATTTCCGATACAAAATCCGCCCCAATCCATTTATTACCGCGGAAATGTAACAATATTAAATTTGAACAATAATAAGATATGAAACCAATGGTAGCATACTATTGAATTATAATACGAAACCAATGGTAGCATACCAATGAGAATGCATTTTAAATAAAAATTTAATATACAAATACTATGAAAAACAAGAAATAGATTGAAGATGATAAAACCTCTATCAGTTTGATAGGGGGTATTATTGCAATCAAAAACGATTGCAAAATGAAAATGCAACTATAAATGAATGCAATAGAAAACCGCTTCCCTGTGTAGAGAAGCGGTTAAAATCAGTTCCAAGGAAGTTTTATTTCCTGTGGTCCATCATCATCTTTTTTATTGCTGATTTTTTCTGTGGTAGCTTTTGTGGCAGAGTCGGAAAATTCAGGCATCAACTCGAAAGCTTCATCAAAATAGTTGGTAATGTTTTGACGGTCGGTAGCTTTTTCTTTTGAAACAGATTTTGTCCCAAAGATAAGAGAGCGCAATGATTGACTCCGTTTCAGTCTGTTCAAAACATTTGTGATAGACTTATTGACCTCATTTGAGGTTGTGTTTAATTCGCGAGCAATCAAAGATACCGATTTTAGCTTTCCATATTTGTGATTCAAATCAAATCGCTCAATTACGCATTTCCTTTCAAATTCCGTGAAGGGCAGTAACTCTTGCGATATAAGATCCCGTAAATCATTCTGGAGTGCATAGGTAAAAGGATCAAAATCTTCTGATGCCATACCTTTCAGATCAATGTCCGGATCTGATCTTTTTGATGCTTGAATTATATGTAAGGAATCAGTGATTACTCTCTCCGACAATCCGAATAATCACCATGAAGCACTCGTTGATTGTTTCAAGATACAGATTTTTATCAGTCTCCATTTTCTTAATAAAGAATTTAACGAAGCCAGCAGTTTCATTGACAATCATGTTTTGAACCCAAGTCAATAATTCTGTGTCCTGATTATCTTCAGCCTGACATAAAAGCTTATATAAAATTTTGTGTCTTGCACGATTGGCATTTTTCTCTCTATCGGCAACATCCAGCTTTAAAATGTATTCAGGATATTCAGAGTTTTGGATTATATCCAGCTCTTCCTTCCTAAACCAGATCTGGTAATTCGTTGCATCTTCGATATCAAAATGACGTATCGGCGGTTTCAGTGACAAATATTCAATTTGTAGTTCGTTCATTTTTTGAATCCTTCTCCTTTCGTTAGAGCAACTCTAAAAAGAGCTGCCGATCAATAGTGATAAGCGCCGCAATTTGTTCGAGCATTATAATAGTAATATTGGGATTTGAGACAACGATGTTGTTGTCTATTAGAAAATTATTGTAGATCTCGATTGGATCTAAATCATGGTTAGTCCTGCATATATAATTATTTAATTGATTAAAAATCAAGTCTTCTTTCATAATAAATACTCGACACCCTTATATTCTAAAACAATAATTTCCAAAAATCAACATAAATTACTAAAAAATCCAATCAAAACCAAACAAAATACATGCCTGTAAATTGACTTAATAAGCCTATTTCAACAAGCTCATGAATACATAAAAATACAGACATATACAATAATTCACTTTTGATATACATTTTCTAATGCTCCAGCTTCATTGTAATACAAAATTTTAAAAAAATATTTTTTTCGACAAACTATTATAAAGGAGGGTATAGATAAAATGAAAAAATTTTTAATAATTGGATGTATCGCAATAGCATGTTCTTCTGTATGCACAAAAGCAATGGACACTAATACAAATCTGGGAACAACCGAGCAAACAACGGAAGCAGCTGTGTCCAATGAAGATAATGCCGGAGAAGACATAAACAACATGACATTATCACAATTTAAGGACACAATCAAGAATGAAGCAGATGTGTATGGGAATCTATCATATTCTGATGTTTTCTCGCTCATGAAGGAAAGCCTGAATCAGGGAGAGAATATATCTCTTGAGGATGCCATGAATTTGTCTGGTGGGCTAACTGTTCCAAGTAATATGTTTTATGATCTGGCTGATAGTGGATTAACAGGGAAGATTGATAATTCTATACTGAATATTCAGTATGGAGGACTCATATCGCAGATGAACCAAAATTACCAGGCGATTGACTTGTCTTCAAAGTCGCAGGGGGCAGTCAATCTGTTTGAATCGCAGTATGGAGATATAGCAAAGAACATCACACTTGATGAGGCAACCCTTCCAGAAGGATGGTCAATGCAGGATATGATAACAAATAATAACAATATCATAAATAACTCGTATAATACAGCGTACCAAAACAGTAATTATGCAACAATCAGAAACTCAATGAATATCAGTGGTATTTTTGGTCAGGCTTCTAAAGGGGCAGTAGCATACAATCTTGCTTCGAGTGGCCAGCTTAATAGTCAAGTGTCTCAACTTGCATCACAATATAAAAATGATGCTGTTCAAAAAAGAAATGAGGCAAGAAAAGATTCCCAAATTCTTGCATCACAAAATTTTGCTTCAATATCATCGACAAAAGATTATGTTGATTCGTTTCATGTAGATGATAATGGAAATCTCATTTCTCCATATGATTCCCAGATCAATGCTGCAGTTGACCAGGCAAATCATGACAACATGAGTCAGACTGCGGACAATCATCCTTTTACCGCGATTAAACCATATGATTTCTCAGATGATGGATATGCTTCAGCTGTTGATGGCAACAGCTCTGCAATGGCGCAGGTAACATCCGGATATATTTTTCAAGAGTGGCTTGATGTATTTACCGGAAATGGAGTAGCTGATTCTGGAGATACGCTTAATGCGTTGGAATATGTGTTCACAGGCCAGTGGGGAGAGGATATATATGATGCTACCCATAAGCAAAAGCCTAAATGGGGATTTTCAATCGATCAATAAAGAGCACCCTTTTGGGTGTTTTTTATTTTATATAAAAATAACCAATCTAATAATAGCTTTAAATATACAGAAGATTGGAGGTGCAAAGATAATAACTGAATAAAGCGAATATGAAAAAATGGAGGACTAACACATGAGGTGGGAAAAGAAAAATCCCTCTTTTACCACGATCGAACAGGTAATTGAGTATAATTCAGGAACCACAGTACAAGAACTTCTTTTTTCGCAGGAGAATGATGAAGATCCATATTTATTCGGTCTGGATCAGTGCGTAAATGTTGTAAGAAATTGCATTGAGAAAGGCATGGAAATCAGTGTAGTTGGAGACTATGATGCAGATGGCGTGACTTCAACAACAATACTTTCTCTTGGGTTAGAAGAGATTACTGGTAAAAAGCCAGAGATTCATATTCCTAAACGGTTTTCAGAAGGATATGGACTCAACATTTCCATTGTTGAAAAAATCCCATCTCACAGCCTGATGATCACGGTGGACAACGGAATTGCCGCTGTTGAGCAGATTCACAAGGCAAAAGAAAAAGGAATTGTGGTGGTCATAATTGATCATCACATAAAGCGAGACGATGGAAAAATTCCATGTGCAGATGCGGTATTAGATCCATGTGCAGTTGATGGCTCAGATTATACTCATTACTGTGGAGCTGGTCTTGCATACAGATTCATTAAAGCATTAAATCCAAACACAAAACTGGACAAGAAGCTGATTGCCTTAGCCGGCATAGGAACTGTTGCGGACGTTATGATTCTAAGAGGAGCTAACAGATATATAGTGAAACAATCCTTAAAACAAGTTAAAGAGGGATATGTCACTTATGGTTTGTTCAACTTACTACAAGCAGTTGATATGCCTGTCGAGCCAACGGCGACGGATTATGGGTTTAAAATTGGACCTTGTATTAATGCCAGTGGACGTTTGTATGATGATGGTGGTGAAAGAGTCTATAGCCTGCTTTCGAAAGACTGTGTACCTAATTCTTATGAGATGTTCGAGATGCAGCAGGAAGTAAGAGCTATGGCACAGGAAATTATTGACACAAACGAAAGAAGAAAGGAACTTGTTTTCAACACTATGCAGACTGTTGATGAGAACATGAAATATGTTGAAAAGACAGCACCGATAATATATTACCAGCATGGATTACATGAGGGAATTGTAGGTATTATCGCGGGCAAACTTGCAGAAAAAAACAATATGCCTGCAACCGTGTTGACAGATTCTACAAAGGAAGGAGTTCTAAAGGGATCGGGCAGATCAGTTCCAGAGGTTCATCTGAAGGAACTGCTTGATCGAAGCAGTAAGTACCTGCTTGGCTATGGCGGACATGCCGGAGCAGCAGGGTTATCACTTCTTTCAAGCAATCTTGAGGCATTTTCAAAGAGCATTAAAGCAGATTTGGCAGGTGTTAATCTGACGCCTGCGGATATTTGTTATTATGACTTGGAAATTACGGAGGCGCAGATTCCGCAGATGGCAGAGTATTTAAAACGATACGAACCATTTGGAGAAGGTTGCTCGAAAGTAAGATTTTTACTAAGAAATTATACCGCTTCCCCTAAAGGATCATCCCACTATGTAATAATGGGAAGCCAGAAAAATCATGTAAAGATTATTGGAAACAATATATCTCTTATGGGATTCGGTATGGCAAAACGGTATGAAGAAGATGGATTTCCAGCAAATTTAGATGTTATTGGAGAGCTTGGAATCAACTATTATAATAATCAGGCATTTTATCAAATGGAGATTATTGATTATAAAATTAGAAACACTAAGACGAAAGCATATTCCAATCTTGCGAATATGCTTAATTTTATTTGATTTGATGGAGGTATGAATGAACCAATATATCAAAGAAAATACATCGGTAAACGGTCTGGCGATAGCCCTAAAACAGGGACTTGAAATGTGGACTGTTGAAGATATTGTTATTGAAATAATACATCATGATGATCAGATTGGAATTGTGAAAAAAGGAATGGATGATTCACCAGTAATCAATCTGAAAAATTATTATGAAGATTATATCAATGAAGAAAAGGATTTTACAACAATATTAAAAATTGTAGCAAAAGAACTGGACTGTAAATTAGATCCAATTATTTTAAACAATTAAGGAGGACTTATTTATGATTAATTTTGAATTATTTTGTGATGAAGTAGAAAATATGATGGCAGGTGTTCTTTGTGATTACGATGTCGAAAGCATCCGTCTTGAGAAGGTTACACACAATAATAACACAGAACATATGGGTATTGTTATTCTGTTAAAAGGTGAAAAACTTGCTCCCACTATTTATTTGGAAGGATATTACAATGAATATCTCGAAGGAAAGTCCATTAGTGATATTTGCTGTGATGTTGCAGATAGATATCGGAGAGCAAGAGAGAAGATGAAGCATGAGAAAATTGAAATTGATTTGGCTGATTTAAAAGAGCATGTATTCCTGCGCTTAGTCAATAGCGAAAAAAACCAGGATATGCTTGTAAATGTTCCACATGTCATCTTCTACGATATGGCGATTACATTTCGGTATCTGGTTAAACTGGATGAGTCGGGAATTGCATCTGTTTTGATCGATAATGATAATCTGAAAGAATCCGGAATGACAGTGGAAGAATTATATGGTGCAGCTAAGGAAAACACTATTAAACTGTTTCCACCGTTTCTGATGCGCTTGGATAACTTTTTAAACAGTCGTTATCCACAAAATGAAAAATATCCAAATGAGCCAGAAATATATATACTCTCAAATCAGCAGTTTATCTATGGAGCAACCATGATGTTGTATAAAGATATCTTAATGGATTTTTGTGATAGTATACATAAAGATGTATATTTGATTCCATCCAGTGTAAATGAAGTATTACTTTGTTTTGCTGATTGTGGCGGAGATAAGGATATGCTGCAAAAAACCTTGAGAGAAGTAAATGGAAGTGTAGTTTCTGATATAGATTTTCTATCAGATACACTGTATTACTATGACAAGGAAAAGGATGAAATCCGGATTGCATAAAATAAAAGGAGGACTTAGCTTATGAGTAAGGAATTTACAGGCGTGACAGCTGAAAGCAGTCACTACTGCAACAATAAGATCACCTTGGCATTTGTTCCAAGATTAATCCTTCCTAAACCGAACAAATTTAATGAACTGTATGACGATGACAGTACGTTTCGTGTAATGATGCAGGAAGGTAAAGGTGAATCTGCTCCTAAAATTCGTTACAACCTAACGGTAGACGAATTTGTTTACATTGCTGAAGGATTTATGAACAAAAATCTTTCACTTCCGGTATATTTGCCCAAAGCGATTCAAAGTAAAATTACTGAAGGAGAATTTGCCGGGATGTATTACACAAGCGAATTTAAACTGGAATTTATCCAAGGAAATAGATATCCGTGGAAGATAAATCTTCGATGTGGCTATTCTAAGGAAAAAGGCATAATGGAGGTTGAAAAAAAGCAAATTTCTGCGTTTCTAACCGAAAGTGAAGTTTTTAAGCATTTCTGGAAGGGGATGCAGGCGATAAAAGCCTTTATAGAAATTTTCGCATATCCGCAGATTAAAGAAGGATACGCACAGCTTGCAGAACTTCAAAAAGGTAATTTCGATCTATCGGCAGATAGATACACGCTGCAAGCGGAAAATTCTACTGGCTCGCATAATGGAGAAAATAACATTATACCTAATCAGGTATATAATGCTCCAATGGAAGCTGTGCAACAGCCTCAACCACAGCAACCACAGATGCAACAGATGAAGCTTACTGTGATATCACAGCCTATTGCGGTGGATGGATGTGTAGTATGTCAGATTCTAATCGCGGGGAATAAATATAATCTTTATTGCCAGCAGTTTACACAGGAATTGAATGATTCGCTTCAAAATCAGACAATTATCGAAGCAAATCTTTTCGAATACAATAATTTGCTGTGCTACGGCGGATTGTACATTCGATAAAAAATGATGAAAAGTCACCTTAGGGTGGCTTTTTTTCTTCAAAATAAAAAAATTATATACATACTATAAATAGGAAAGTGAGGGATATGAATGATTGAAATAAAAAATATATTATGTGACATCATTGATAATTGCTACAATGATTGTGAAATGATCGACAGATACAAGAAATTTTATGTGGAATATGTAGATAAGACACTCAAAACAAAACATGGTGAATATTGTTCAAATAATCACCATATTCGGATATTTAATTTGTATCGCTCCAATTCTAAGATAGTTGCAACAACTATCCACGAGCTTGCGCATCATATTGATTATTGCAATCGAGGAACCACAGGTCACGGAAAAGATTTTTATGCTGTTTTTCAGCAGCTTCTATATACTGCACTCGATATGGGGATATTTGATCCGGATGAGTTCATGGATTCCATTATGGATGCTTCAGACTCCGGCAAAATCCGTCGCATGATCGACGAGTATGTTCCGAATCCTGTTGAATATAAAACTGAAACAAAGGTAATCAGTTGTATTAACTGCTTTAATAAAAAGGATTTATTGAAAAAAAGAGGATACAGATATAATAATTTTAATAAAACATGGGATATTGATACCGCTGATCCAGACGAAGAAGTTTCATTTTTAGAAGAAAATGAAATTGAATTTGAAATAAATGGCTATGGTCAGATCAGGTTTAAGAAGAAAAGATTGATTATTGCAGCAGAGGGGTCCTATGAGGCAAAAGAAGATTTGAAAAAGGAAGGATTTCGGTATAATTCAAAAAAACGTTGGTGGGAATTTGAAGTAGATGAAAATGATATAAGTGAAAAGTATTATGAATTTATGAATAAATATCCAGATGTAAATTTTATTAAGAAGTAGGGGTGATACTGTGAAAAAAACAATTACTTTACTTGTGGTTTTGACATGCGTCTTTTTTGTAGCATGGGGAATAAAACTTAAACTGCCAGTTGATAGACCCGATAATGTACAGGATGAAGTACAGGTTCCTTGGTATGAATCGGGTTATACATCACCTGTTGCGGATGAAGAATGGGTGTTAGATCCATCCATTCCTGATAATTATGTTCCGGTTCCAGGAGAGGATAATTTATATATGGTTGTTGATACCAGCGGGAATATAACTCAGTATCGAAAGCGGACACAGAATGCGGATGGGACATGGATATGGGAGGATGTTAACCCGGATATTCCATCAAATTACCAGCTTGTAAATGGATCAGATAATATGTATAAGGTCACAGAAGAGAATGGGGAAGAATCATATTTTCTGTATGTGCGAAACGAGGATGGAAGTTATGCATTTGTTTCTTGTGATGAGTTTGGAGTTCCGTATTATAATGGAGAAGACGCAGAGGTAATTGCAACAAACTATGTACATGAGCAGGATAATTATTATGCAGTATACGACGAAAATGGTGTCAAGGTAGGATATGCGGAAAGAACTAAGGATGCTGATGGAAATTATGTGTGGCAGGCAAGAACAGATTCGGATCTTCAGAACTATTATGCACAGCACCAGCAGGCAGCTCCTACAACAGAAGATTTGTCACAGTCATATGATAATTCTACTGAAAACACAATTCATATGACTGGAGATGGCAATAATACATCAACTACCAAACCAAATACCGATGGAAGCTATGTCGTGATTAATAAAACCACTGATACAGTATCCGAGAATGGTTATAATGTCACATACGAGACTACTGTATATAACACTTACAGTAAAGATGGAAAACTTCTCTATACTAAAAAGGATGGGCCATATGAAACAGGTCGTGAAAAGACATCGGCGTCCGAAACACCGAACAAGGATGCAATTAAAGATACGCTTGATGGAGAACTTGCAAGAGTGTCCGGATCGGTTACATATGATACAGATAAGGCAAATGAGGTTCTTGCAAAATTAAATGCCGAGCGTACAAATCAAGGATTAGCAGGGTTATCAATGGATTCGAATAGTGAAGCCTATAAGCTGGCATGTATAAGGGCTGCAGATATGGCAATTTATAATTATTCTGCTTCTGAGAGTCCGTTGTATGGCACTTTAGATGATATGGTTTCAAGATGGGGCTGCACAACGGCAAATGCAAGTGAAAATATTTGGAAAGCAGGAAATAAAACTGCGGATGATATTCATTCCCGTTTACAAGCCTATGAGGGATCGCGGAATGTACGTATGTCAGCAGCTTACACACAGGTAGGTATTGCAATCGTTGAAAAAAACGGTCAGACATATATTGCAGAAGTATATTTAAAATAGAGAAAGGAAGATAGCATGGTTTATTGAAAGTTTAGAATAAAATGATAGATTGCAAGGCATAGGAAAGGGCAATAATAAGAAGCTTTTTTATTTGTTATTTTCCGCACATATAAGATATATAAAAAAGAAAGGTGGAATTTATATGAAAAAAGAAATCAAGGAGTTTGTCGATAAACAGGAAGCAAAGGGGTTCGCATTGGAGTTTTATGGGGATTTTGCGAATTCATTGGGTGAATTGAGGACTAAAGTAGGATCAATTCAGGCGAGTGGACGATATACAACAGAGCCTCAAGACAAGTTCTGTATTGATGCGATTAAGGAAATGTTTAGGAACTGTCCCAAGACACCATTTGACATCGTGGCTTATAGATGTGGTGAGATGAAATACGATAATAGACCGTATCTTTCTGCATCGTTACTCAAAAGTGGGGCGTTAGGAAACGGAGACTGTCCAAATAAGATTGTAATAAAGAAAGGATCACTGATCTTTCCGCTTCGTGCGTTAGGTCTGGCATATGGTGATAGCGAAGCAGAAATTATTATTGTTACAAAATGTTTGAAGAAAAAGTCAGGTTATTACATTTACAAATAGGAGGAAGATTGAAATATGGTTATTACAGGATATCGAATTAAAAGTCAGAATATTGGTGATGTTACGATGGAATTGGATGTAGTTAAGAAGCGATTGAAAAAAATGGTAAATAAAAATTATCATGAGCTTCTTGGAGAAGAGATTGCTTTTCTGGTCGATAATATATCGACCAATGCAATCCAACGTAATCCGGATACGACCATCTATGATGATGCTGTACAAAATCTTGATTTCAAAATCAACAATGCAAAGAAAACAGCAGCACCAACAAAATATAATTTTTTTGTTCATGCTCATATTCTCCCTCTTGGAGATTATACATATATTAAGGCAGTATGTCCAAATCGGGCTTATCTGAAGGCTTTTGACAAAATGGAAGAATATTCTGTTGATGAAATAGAGCTTCAGGACAAAAATAATAAAAAAACACAGACATGGAATGAATTACATAAACTTTATGGTAATTCGGAGCCGATGATTATCAACCTGTCGCAATCGGTAGAAATTGACAGAAAGGAAATTGTATATCCAACAAAAAAACAGCGCGCAGAAACTTTGGCCAGACATACAATAACAAGTCAGCTCCTTAATCAGATCAGTGCTGGACAGCAGATTCCTCCAATTCTTTTAATGCCTTATTTGGATCTTGCTTTTTCGATGTTTGAGCAGGCAGAAGTAAAAACAGAGTATCAAAATAAAGTCACGCAACTATTGCAGATTTTTACTGATCTAAACGATGATGATAGTTTCATTTATATTACACAAAGACAAATGGAGAGGCAGGAACTGGAAAACCAAATGAATATAGATGACGGTATGGATGAAGAAGATGTAAAAGAAAAAACAGGGCAATCAGATGAATAAAACAAGAAGTCACCGCAGTAATGCGGTGATTTTTTATTTCGGATAGAATCCAACATTCTATAATCAGCAGGATAATAAGTGATGGAAGGGAGGTTTATGTATGACTTATTTGAATGATGATTTTTTATTTGAAGGCTCTAATAAAAAAGAGTTTTTGAATAAATTGGATGAGCTATCAGATCATTCGGAGTATATTACTATCATTCCGGAAGATCTAATTATTCATTCTGTCGAGAGTGTTACAAAAGATGGAATGAATATTATGGTGATCAAGCCTGAGCTGTGCGCTGCACGTGAATTATTCCCAATTAAAAGAGTGAATACAGCTTATAGCAATGGCAAAAATTATTACTTGCTCTCGTATGAAAAATGTATTTCCAAGGGGATAGATTCAGAAGAAATCAAGGAGATTGGTTTTTTCATGGAATATCACGGGACTATTATCTTACCGACATCAAAAACTTTTGCTGCACTATGCAGACAGATAGGAGTATCAAAAATTCAATCCGATGCGGACCCAATCAGGGAACTTTTTATTGCGTATATGCTTGGATTTGCTGAAAATTTTAAGATGTTGGTGAGAAAAGAACGAGATGTGTATAAGTGTATGATAACATATGCAGAGTCTCATCACGAATATTTACAGAACGCCATTTTTAGAAAAATATTTGATTGCCTGAAAAATGTAGTAGTTACTTATTACTGCATTACACAGAATTTGACATCAGTAAGAGTTGCATTAAAAGATGAAGAGATCATTATGGATGTCAGAGGAAAAAGAAAGAAAATTGTTCCTAGTATAGTAATCAATTACTCTGATACTGGCGAACAGGCACTATCTGTGACAGGCTATATATCCATCAATGGCAGAGGATTTTATGTTGGAGATCCAGTTTCAAACCCTAAATGGCGCGATTTGAAGAGCTTGGAAGGTTTTGTTCGGAAACTGTTTGAAAAAACGATTCCGGTAATGCGTGAGGCGATTGCCAATATAAAAAGTGTTTCAGATGATGAAACTTGTAATTTGGGTGTATGTTATAAAGAAATATTGGATGATATTGACATATCCTCCGATATTGGAACCAAACTCTATGAATTTGCTTGTAAACAGGCAGAAAATAGAAGTTGTACTAAACTGGAATTATTATTTGAAGTTCTTGATATGGCCGGATTTATAAATAAACTATGTCTTGACTCAAAGAAAAAGGAGATTCCAGATTATGCAGTGAAAAATTGTGAAAGAAAGATAGGAAAAATATTTGACTCTAAGGTATGCAGGGAGGTATTCGGGTGGTAATTACAAACACTGATTATGGTTCAATTATCTTCGGTACTGTTGATCACGTCAAGCCAGGAGTCGGTTCTGCAAAAGATGACCTATCAATCATCACAATGAATTGTATTGATCAATTTGGTAAGTTTACTGGTCAGCAGGAAAAAATCCTTTGTTGGGACAATGAATTACCATTGGCAACCAAGGCGAGAAAACTACATGCAGGAGAAACAATTATTTGCCGTGTAAAATATGATATCGGAGATCCACTAAAAAGCACTTGTTATGAAATGAAAAAACAAGGAATTTTCAATGTGAAGTATAGAGGAAATCCGGGGCATATTATAGCAGGAAGAGTAGCAAAGATATATCGCGGAAACAAGGTTACAGGGCTGTGGATTCCAACTTATAAGCCATGTAGCCAAGGCTTTGAAACAAAATGGTACTATATATGTTTTTGGGAAAATCAAAGATTCGCGGTATCCCAAAATGTATCGGCAGGTAATTTTGTTATATGCCGTTGCAGCAAATTAAAAAACAGATCATACAATGATAGAGAATACATAGAAGCTTCGGCAGATAAATGTATTTTCTTATGAGAAAGAGCGCATCTTAGTGGTGCGCTTTTTTCATCCAAAAAAATATAATTTTTTTTTACATTCTATAATTAGATATAAATATATTTGCGAGCGTTCGAGACAAATAGTAATTATATATAGAGGAGGAGATATAAATGTATAAAAAAAGGAAAATAATAATAAAGCTGTTTTTTTCATGTGTTTCTCCTGTATATTTTTAATTGTAAAAGTGATATATTATTTA
>OGFI01000760.1_pt1 | contig 21221 bp, 17 predicted proteins | sample 1570901 | NCBI WGS metagenome assembly OGFI01 (sample SAMEA2582018, study PRJEB24529) | metagenome | biome: Human gut stool | place: China | collected 2011 | reverse complement strand
AAGAATGCATTCCGATCGAATGTCCTTCGTCAACGATCCGCTTGTAATACTGCTGTGCTTCCTTATCATCATTGTAAACAACAAAGAATGTTGCCTTCACATTGTTTTCCTTCAACACATCCAAGAGTTCTCCGGTGTATGTACTTGGTCCATCATCGAAAGTCAAGTATACTTTCTGTCCATTGTAGTACGTCTGTTCCGGTACATCACTGGCTGCTTCCGTCGTCGCCTCTGCATCGTCCGTGGTTTTGTTTGAACCATCGCCATTGTCTGTCAGAGCTACGTGCACACCTTCCGAACCCTTTCCAAGATCTCCATACGCCATCTGCTCACTCGTCATCGTCTCCGTCGATTCATCGATCAGTCCGATGTTTGTACTGACCAGATTCTTTCCTTCCTCCACCCGGTCAACCAGATTCTCTATCCGGTGATCGAGCCGGTTCATCTTCACCATCAGGAACATACACAACGTAATCGGGATCGCACATACGACCAGAAATGTTACCATCAACATCCGCTTAAAGCTCCGTACCTTTCGTTTGTGTGTGTTTGCCTCTTCCATCTCTTGTGCTTCGGAAATTTCTTTCTCATATTCAGTTAAAGTTTTTTTCTTGTCTTCCATAAAATTTTCCTTTACATTCTCTATATATTGTGGTACATTACCTATGTAATACAAATTACCATTTGCAGCCTTGGGACATTCCCGAAAAAAAGGTTGCAATTTTTATATTATAAAATTCTATGAGTTATGTCAAGTAAATTTTATTTTTTGTTAATCTTTTGTAACACTTTTGTAATATAATTCCCGCCACTTACGGCCTTCCTCCTGCATACCCTGTGTCAGTTTTGCCAGCTCGTCATATTGCTGTTTATACCGCTGCTCCATATTTTTTACTGTTGATTTCAACCGTGACTCATAATCCTCCTGCGTCTTTCGAATTGCTTCATTATAATTCTTATCATTTTCTTTACATCGTTTTTCAAGTTCTTGCATTGTCTGTTCTTTACATAATATATATTCCGACAGACTTATGTCTCCTAGTCGTGATACATCCACGGCATATATCCGCGGTTTGGCTTCCGTTGCTAATTTATATAGAAGATAACTGACTTCCCCGTGCTGTAAAATCTCATATCGTTCAATCCTCTCTGTACCATATACCAATCTCTGAACCTTCCTCTCTCCCAGTGGATTTATCACATACAGACTATCCGTGCCATTTCCCGGATCTGCCATGCGATACCATACATAAAGCTGTGTCCGTTCTCCTGCGACTGGTGCGATCCGAACCGTAGAGATACTCCCCCAGTCGTCACCCTTCACGAGTACCAGTCGTCCTTCCGCAAAAAGCTTATCCCACATTAAAACATTTTCTGTGTTGACATATGCCACATAGATTTCATCCTCCCAGAACAGACTTACACCACAGGAATGATAATCCCGGCATAAACTGCCCCATTGCACTGTCCTGCCCGTCCCAATCACCTGTGCTAAGATCTGATTTCCCTCCTCATAAAGTAAAATCCGTTTATCTCCTTTCCATCTATAAACCGCTTCCACGTTTTCCTCCCAATTCTTTCTTTTACAAATATATTGCCGGAATCGAACAAAAATGCATATTCTGAATATATTATTGTAAGCATATTTGAAAGGAAACGAACATGTCTAAATGCTGTGGCTGTAACAAGAAAGTCTTAAGTAATGCAGTTGCTAACAACACCGATTCCTGCACATGCAGCTTAACAGATAACTGTACCGATGTATGTGTCACACCTCAATGTGGTGACCCAAAGCTGCTCACGGTACTTGTTCCTGTTATCTACGACGAGATTGGCATCAATGTATGCCGGACAATTCCGCTTGCAACCCTGCTTGCAGATTATCCAACAGCAGCATATATCCGGGCAGAGGTTACAAACATCACCTTTGCAACAGGGGCAGCACCTTCCGTAACAATCAAGCCGATTGCCGGACGTCCAAACTGCTACGAGCTGACACTCACAAACCTGACTGTGGATTTTGTCATCTATGTCTATGACTGCTGCAAACGGCTGCTTGCAACCCTCCCTGTCACAGGTGTTGTCTATCTCCCTTCCGCAACAACCGATCCGGAATACGATGAAGATACCAATCCAACTTCCGTAACGATGCAGTTGTTCGCACCATATGGAGTCACCTATACCGATACAACAGCAGCGACACCAAACCTGAATTTTATCGGTTTCCTCTCCACGAACGGAACGGTTTCGCAGGGGCTGAATCTGATGGCAATGTCCAAAGTATTAAACTTCGATATTGCAAATGCGGAAATGACGGTAGGACTTACCCTGATCGTGAAATCCATCTACTACAACCAATACCGGATCCCTCACAACGGAAAAGCGCTCGTATCCAAGGGCACGCTTGCAAGTCCGGAGGAGTCTGTCTGCATGAGCTTTGTAAGCGGAAGCCTCTTAGACCGGAACATCAAGCCATTGGAGCTTTGCAATCCGCTTGACCAGAAGCGAAACTGCGAAAGCTGTACCGATCCCGATGACTGCACCTGTCTGACACCGTCGGATTGAATTTCAAAAATTACCGGAAATTGGTAAAATAATCTCCTTATTTAGGTTCATACTATTTTTATAGAATGAAAACTAGATAAGGAGTGTTTTATTATGAAGAAATTTAAAACAACCGCTGCCATTGCAGCAACTGCTATGATGCTTTCTATCTGTATGTGTGGATGTGGTATGGATGAGACGAGCAAGGATAATGCAACCACTTCGGAACAGACACAGATGACAACCGAAAATAATAACGCAACTGGCGGAAATGCAATAAATTCCAATGGCGTTGGAAATGGAATCAAAGATGCCGCGGACGGTGTCGGCGAAGGTGTCAAGGACGCTGCAGAAGGCGTTGGCGAAGGCGTCAAGGATGCTGCCGAAGGTGTCGGAAATGGTGTCAAGGATGCTGTGGACGGCGTGGAAGATGCCGTAGATGGAAATCAGAGTAAGCGATAATAACAAAGAAAAAGGTTCCGCCTGTGGTATAGTTTTCATACCGCAAACGGAACCTTGTTTTATTTTTTATCGTCCGGTTTCACCTGAAAGGATGGCTCGATCTTATTCATCATCCGGTCATATTGTTCGTACATTTTCTGTACACTGTTTTCTAATAGGTAATAATGCATCACATAAGGAATCAGCAGCACCAAAAGCGCAAACACAAGCGCAACGATGATCAGTGAGCCGCTAAAATTCAAATACAAGATTGAAATCACAGTTGCCAATGCAAACAGTGCCATGACAATAAGGTGTACCTGCCGCTCATGTGCAAAAAACGCGATCTGTACAAGATGCTTTTCCTTCTCATGTTACCAGTCGACATCCTCTTTTTCTAACAGCGCATCAATATATGCCAGATATTCAGTAATTCGTTTCTTCATATTTCATTCCTCCAGACCATATAGCTATATTTGATTTTTTCGTTTCCTTATTGTATTTCTGTATTCACTTTCATTTCTTCATTATATCGCTGTCTGCATAAATATTCCATAGTCATATGTATATTTCCGTGCTATAATAAGGGTGCATTTTTATGCGCATACATAAGGAGGAAATTATGCCAGACAACAACGGAAATAATCAGAATAACAACGACGATGATGAGTACGAAAAGTATTGCTATCTCTGTCGCAGACCGGAATCCGAGGCCGGTCCATTTATCCGGATGCCGGGAAATATGTATATCTGCAACGACTGTATGCAGAAAAGTTTCGACTCCTTCAACAACGGAGCGATGCAGTTTTTAGACCTCTCCAAGATGCCGAATATCAACATGTCGCAGTTCATGCCATTTGATGATATCCCGACTTCCCAGAAGGTCAAAAAGAAGAAAAAACAGAAGGAAGAAAAGGAACAAAAGCCACTCACAATGGCAGATGTTCCAGCCCCACATAAGATCAAGGCAATGCTTGACGAATATGTCGTCGGACAGGAATACGCAAAGCGTGCCATGTCCGTTGCCGTCTACAACCATTACAAGCGTGTGATCACAGACACAATGGATGACATTGAGATTGAAAAATCCAACATGCTCATGCTCGGGCCTACCGGCTGTGGTAAAACCTATCTGGTTCAGACGATTGCCAAGATTCTGCAGGTGCCACTCGCAATCACCGATGCGACCACGCTGACTGAGGCTGGTTATATTGGCGATGATGTAGAAAGCATTCTCTCCAAACTTCTTGCCGTTGCGGACAATGATGTTGAAAAAGCTGAGCGTGGAATCGTCTTTATCGATGAGATCGATAAGATTGCGAAGAAGAAAGAGACGCGCAGCCGTGATGTCAGTGGAGAGTCTGTACAGCAGGGACTTCTGAAGATCTTAGAAGGTGCCGAGGTTGAGGTACCTGTCGGTTCCGGTAGCAAGAATGCCATGACGCCGATGACAACGATGAATACACGGAATATCTTATTTATCTGCGGTGGTGCATTCCCGGATATCGAGGACATCATCAAGCAGCGTCTGAACAAACAGTCTTCTATGGGCTTTGCCGCAGACCTGAAGGATAAATATGACAAGAACGATAACCTGATCAAGGAAGTAACAACGGAAGATCTGCGTGAATTCGGTATGATTCCAGAGTTCCTTGGTCGTCTCCCAGTGCTTTTCACTCTGGATTCGCTGGACAAGGACATGTACATTAAGATCTTAAAGGAGCCAAAAAATGCAATCCTCAAGCAGTACAAGAAGCTGCTTGCATTGGATGAGGTAGATCTGGAATTCGATGACAGTGCCTATGAAGCAATCGCAGAAAAAGCGATGGAGAAAAAGACAGGTGCCCGCGCACTCCGTGCGATCATCGAGAAATTCATGATGGATATTATGTATGAGATTCCGCGCGACGATAACATCGGTCGTGTCACCATCACCGGCGATTACATCAATGGCAAGGGCGCACCGATCATCGAATTACGTGGTACCAATATTTAAACGACAGGATCAGGAGGTATCAAGATGAAAAAAGTGGAAGTGATCATCCGACCTGAGAAGCTGGATGACATGAAAGAGATTTTGGATGAATGCAGCACAACCGGAGCTATGGTCAGCAATATCATGGGCTACGGTAACCAGAAGGGATATAAGTCCCAGCACCATAACGGCGATTATTTCGTCAATCTTCTCCCGAAACTGAAGGTTGAGACCGTTGTCTCCGATGATGTATGCGAGAAGTTGATCGCCATGGTTACAGAACGTATTCCAACCGGAAGTTATGGGGATGGTAAGATTTTTGTATATAATATAGAAGATGCTGTACGTATTCGTACCGGAGAGCGCGGAGATGATGCTCTATGATGACTGCGATCATCGCACATCGGGGTGCTTCGGCACTCGCCACCCACGAAAACACATTGGAGGCGTTTCAGATTGCGATCAATCTGCAGGCAGATTTTGCAGAGTTTGATATCCGTCGAACGAAGGATCATCAGTTGATTGCATTTCACAATCCAGATTTAAACGGCACGGATATCCGCCAACTTACCTATGACGAAATCTGTAGAATCACCGGCACACACGGTTACCGGGTTCCGCTTTTACAGGAAGTATTGGAGCTGTGCCGCGGAAAAATCAACCTGGATATCGAGTGAACAGAAAATCATTGATCTGGTGGAACGCTATTATGATTACTCCGATTATATGATGAAGTCATTTATTGACCGTTCGGTACTTCGTATCAAGGAGATCGATCCGAACATCAAAGCGGGGCTGCTGATTGGGACACCACGTAACACGATTATCCACCGGTTAAACGAATATTTTCCGCTTCACCGGTTACATGTATGCAAGGCAGATTTTATCTCACCGCATTTCCAGTTCGTGACACGGGAATTTCTCCTGCGCATGCATCTGCATCGCAAAGACGTTTATGCATGGACGGTCAACGATATTGCAAAAATGAGCAAACTGATCCGCAAAGGTGTCGATGGTATCATCACCGACCGACCGGATTTTGGATTACAGGCACGCATGGCTTTTGAATAATCAGATAGACAAAACAGAAAGGATGAACAAGCATGAAATACAAAGTTGGATTTATTGGTTGTGGAAATATGGCAAGCGCCATTATCGGCGGATTGAAGGCACACGCTGGAATCGATGCTTCGGAAATCATCGCAGCAGATGCATCGGAAGCTGCACGTGAGAAAGCAAAGGAAACCCTTAGTATCTGTACAACTGCATCGAATACGGAAGTATCCACACAGGCAGACGTATTATTCTTATCCGTAAAACCTCAGTATTACGAGACGGTGATCGCAGAGATCCAACCAACGCTCCCTGCCGGGCAGATCATCGTTACAATCGCCCCGGGCAAGACACTGGCTTGGCTTGGAGAGCGGCTTGGTGATGTAAAGATCGTTCGTACCATGCCAAATACACCAGCCCTTGTCGGAGAAGGCATCACAGGTGTCTGCAAGAACAACCTTGTCACAGAAGATGAATTTGCATATGTATTGAAATTACTGAGTAGCTTTGGACTTGCCGAGGCAATCCCTGAATCCCTGATGGATGCTGTTGTCTCTGTCAGCGGCAGTTCGCCAGCTTATGTATTTCTGTTTATCGAAGCGATGGCTGATGCAGCAGTAGCCGATGGTATGCCACGGGCACAGGCATATAAATTCGCAGCCCAGGCGGTACTCGGAAGTGCAAAGATGGTTTTAGAGACTGGAAAGCACCCTGCAGAACTCAAAGATATGGTATGCTCTCCTGCCGGAACCACTATCGAAGCGGTTCGTGTCTTAGAAGAAAAAGGATTCCGCGGGGCTGTCATGGACGCCATGAAAGCCTGCACTGCAAAAGCGAAGGGAATTTAACACCCTTCGTCTTGATAAAAAAGAAGCACTCGATCAATTTCATCGAGTGCTTCTTTTTTATGAAAGGTTTTGGGAATACAAATTATAATGAGAAAGAACCCTCTGTTCCATCTGCTGTATAGTATACCATATTTGTCTCTGGCTGATAGTATACGTTCAACTCCTTAATTGTTTTCTTTCCACTTGCCTCTGCTGCCTTTGCTGCGATATCTTGTGTGGAAACCTGACCACCCTGATACTCAACAAAAAGCTTTACTGCCTTAGGAGCGGTTGCCTTAGCTGGAGCTGCTTTCTTTGCAGGTGCTTTCTTAGCTGGAGCTGCTGCCTTCTTTGCTGGCTCTGCTTTCTTAGCTGGAGCTGCTGCTTTCTTTGCTGGCTCTTCCTTCTTAGCTGGAGCTGCTACCTTTGCAGGTGCTGCTTTCTTTGCTGGAGCTGCTGCCTTCTTTGCTTCTTCCTTTGCAGGTGCTGCTGCCTTTGCTGCTTCTACCTTTGCCATAGTTGCATCAACTGTTGCTTTCTTTACTGCCATAATCCATTCCTCCGTAAAATTTGTATGTATATTTTTCAGTATCACTATGTTGTCTTTTATTTCATTTGTTGACATGATATTACGCCACTTTCCTTGAATTTGCAAGGCTTTTTAGCATTTTCTTAAGTATTTACCAATGGATTTGCGCTTTCAAGAAAAAAAGAGGACATTTTGCACAATGAATTTCTATTGACTTTTGTCCCCGACAAGACTACTATAAACGACGGCTTTTATAGCATATTATTTATTATAAGAAAAGGAGTTCTTTCTATGTCTACGCAAAAACGGAACATCTGGCTGGACAATGTAAAAGGATTTTTGATTATCTGTGTTGTCGCCGGGCATTTTTTAGAGAGCGGAATTGACTACCATTCCAATATGTGCAAATCTTTATTTTTATTTATTTACAGCTTTCACATGCCTTTATTTGTGTTTGCAAGTGGTCTTATGTGCGAGCATGCAATCAAAACAAAGGAACGCTTCTGCAAAAAACTTGCGAATTTTGCAGGTCTGTATGTCCTGTTGAAGCTGCTGATCTTTCCATTCCAACGGCTGACCAGTCCCGGACTTACATTTTCACTTGTGAAAACCGACGGCGTTCCGTGGTACCTTTTCGCCATGTGTGTATTCTATACATGTGCCTATCTGCTTCGCCATGTCGATAAGCGCAAAATCTTAGCCATCGCAGTTTTGGCTGCACTTCTGGCTGGCTATGACAACGGAATCGGGGATGTATTTGCTTTTTCCCGGTGTCTTGTATTCTTCCCATGGTTTGTGCTCGGGTGGATGTGCAATGTGAACAAATTAGAATACCAGCTTCACCGTCCGGTTATGCAGATTCTTGCACCGGTGACCGTCCTTGCATTTTTTATTATTTGCCGTTTAAATATTGACAGTTTTTACATCTTCCGCCGCTTCTTCACCGGCAGAAGTTCATATGAAGCCCTGTTGGACGATGCTGGTGAGGTCGGTATTTTATTCCGGCTATCCGCATATATGATCACATTTATTATTGGTGTATGTATTTTAAGTATCATCCCAAGGCATAAGATATTCCATTTAGATGCTCTCGGAAAAGAATCCATGTCGATTTATTTCTTCCATCGTCCGGTTCTCTTCTATCTGGAATACGTGGAGACATATCCGTTCCTGTATCAGCATTTTCATGGATGGGCAAATATTTTATGGCTTATCATCGCGATAATTCTCGTGATCATACTTGCACAGCCACTGTTCGAAAAGCCATTCAAAATCTACAATGCATGGATTCAGCAAAGGGTTCATGTTTCCTGAATCATCTTGTATCCGGTGAAACCTTATAGCAAAAAGCGGTCTGCACATAACATACAGACCGCCTTTCTTTATATGTAAGGAAATGATTTAGTTTTCTCCCTGCAAAGCATCGTAGCCTTCTTCTCCGGTACGAACCTTGATTACATTCTCAACACCATAGACAAAGATCTTGCCATCACCGATGCTACCAGTATAAAGCGCCTTCTTTGCTGCCTTTACAACGGTAGCAACCGGAACCTTGCTGACAACGACTTCCACCTTTACCTTTGGAAGCAATGTCATATCCATCTTAACACCACGGTAGTACTTTGTCTGACCCTTCTGGGCACCACATCCAAGTACCTGAGTGACTGTGATACCTGTTACACCGGCATCATTCAAAGCATTCTTCAGATCCTCAAACTTATTCTGCTTACATATGATAGAAATCTTTGTAAGCTTGACATCCGAAGCAACACCTGTGCCACCACTCATAACCTGAACCGGAACTGCCTCATCCTCAGGGACTGCATTCTCCGGAATCGCAGGAGTTGATACCGTTGTCGTGCCATCGCTGCTGATGTGATCGCCATATGTCATGAATCCTGCATAAGCTGTCTCCAAGCCATGCTCGGTTGCATCCAGACCTGTGATTTCCTCCTCTGCGGATACACGCAGACCGAAGATCTTCTTGATAATCAGGAATGTGATTGTAATTGTAACGGCTGTCCATGCGGCTGTTGCAAGCATACCTGTCAACTGAATACCAAGGAGCTTGAATCCACCACCATAGAAAAGGCCAAGTAATTTGTCACCATTTGCATCTGCAAGAGAATAGGTAGGTGTACTGTCTGTTGCGAAAAGTCCAACTGCGATCGTACCCCAGATACCATTCATCATGTGAACGGCTACGGCACCAACCGGATCATCGACACGGAGTTTGTTATCAAGCAGCCATACACCAAATACTACGAGTACACCGGATACCGCACCGATGACAATTGCGCCAGTCGCATCTGCAACATCACATGGTGCTGTGATCGCTACCAGACCTGCCAGAGATGCATTCAGACACATAGATACATCCGGCTTACCATAACGGATCCATGTAAAGATCATACATACGACTGTTGCAACGGAAGGAGCAATCGTTGTTGTTGTGAATATCGCACCAAGCTGCGGAACTGATGTTGCGGCTGCACCATTAAATCCATACCAGCCAAGCCACAGGATAAATACACCAAGTGCACCAAGTGCCAAGTTATGTCCTGGGAATGCACCAACCTTGATGCTTCCATCCTTCTGCTTCTTGAACTTACCAATACGTGGTCCAAGGATTGCTGCACCGATCAGGGCACAAATACCACCAACCATGTGGATACAGTTGGAACCGGCGAAATCGTGGAAGCCCATCTTAGACAACCAGCCGCCGCCCCATGTCCAGTGTGCTTCAATCGGATATATGACTGCGGAGATTACTGCGGAATATACACAGTAGGATAAGAACTTTGTTCTCTCTGCCATCGCTCCGGATACGATCGTTGCTGTCGTAGCACAGAACACTAAGTTAAATACGAAGTTTGACCAATCAAAATTTGCATAATTTGTGAAGATATCAAATCCAGGCTTACCAACGATACCTGCCACATCCTCACCTAAGAACAAACCGAAACCGATCAGGATAAACATCACGGTACCGATACAGAAGTCCATCAGGTTCTTCATGATGATGTTACCAGTATTTTTCGCTCTGGTAAATCCTGCCTCCACCATCGCGAAACCTGCCTGCATCCAGAACACCAGTGCCGCACCGATTAAGAACCAGACGCCATAGACTTCACTTGAAATCGCATTCATAATTTCTTCTGTCATAATCATTTCCTCCTCTTTTTGTTTCTTTCTTTTTGTTAAGTCCGCTAGCTTTCCTTACTCAACATGTTGTCATTATACTTAATAAAATTAATTTGTCAAACAGTTTTTTCCAGTCGAAATATCAATATTTATATTTATATCAAGTAAATTAATCGTTTTACTTATGATTATCAAGCACATATGCAGCTTTTATTTAATATAATAAAGTGAGATTGTATAATCTCCACATGTTTTTAAGTTGTACTAGAAAAAGAGAAGTGAAAACGTATTTTCACTTCTCTTTTTCTGTGTTTTATGCTATTTTACTTGTTTTTATCAAGTATGTTCTTATTTTCGGAAACTCTTATTGGCAAGTTTTTCGAATGCTGGACGTACCTTTCTAAACGACTCCATCAGCTTCGGTGAAAATACACCACATTCTCCGGTGATAATCATCCGATATGCATCTTCCTTTGAAAACGCATCCTTGTAGCACCGCTCATTGACAAGTGCATCGTATACATCCGCAACCGATACAAGCTGGGCACAGATTGGAATCTCATCACCAACTAAACCATCTGGATATCCCTTACCATCATAACGCTCATGATGATGGCGGCAGATCTCATACGCATATTTCATCGTGTCATCGTTCCAATCCTCCTTGATGGAATCAAGCAGTTCACATCCACGGATCGTATGGGACTTCATATATTCAAACTCTTCTGCTGTCAGTCTGCCCGGCTTCAATAAAATACGGTCTGGAATCGCAATCTTTCCAATATCATGCAAAACGCTGACAGACTCAATGATATCAATCTTCTCCTTTGTCAGCTCGTATTCTGGATAATCCTCCATCACTGCCTCTGCAAGAATCCGGGTGTATCCCTTTACTCGCTGGATATGCTCTCCACTTTCTGTGCTTCGATACTCGACAACCGTACCAAGCATTTCAATGATCTGCTGATTCTTCTTCTGCAGATATTCTGCCTGTATCTGCAAGGTGCGATATGCTTTCCGTAATACGTTCGTCTGCTCAGCTACCTTGTCTTCCAGCTTTAATTTATAATCAAAAAATTCAGCTGTATTTTTAACTCTCTGCTTAATAATCGCATTGTTAAATGGCTTCGCAATAAAATCGGAGATTCCAAGCTCAAAGCACTTCTTCTGTACCTCCACCGTATGATCTCCACTGATAACCAGAACCGGAACCTTTCCGATCACCTCGCGTCGGTTCAACTCTTCCAGCACCTGCGTACCATCCATCTCCGGCATGACCAGATCCAACATAATTGCAGCCATATCTTTTGCTTCCTGATCTACAATCTCAAGTGCCTGTTTTCCATTTTCAGCTTCCAGAATCGTATATTCATCTTCCAGGATTGAACGCAGTATCTCGCGGTTTATATCAACATCATCCACTATCAAAATTTTATTTCTCATTTGCTTCTCCTTCGTTTACACATTCCGTAACGATCCGATACGATTTCCTCTACTCACCAGATACACGTTCCGCATTGGTTCTGAACGCCAAATCACACCATTAATCTCCACGCTGACACCGGAATACAAATTCCCGGTAACGACTACCTTCGCAGATTTTTGTTTCTTTTGTTCTTTCTCCACTGCGTCTTTCCTCTTCTTTAATTCCTCCAATTCTGTTTTCTTTGTATAAATTGCATCCTCCAGTTTTAAATAGGTCGGATGTACATTTCGTATCACAGGTTCAAACTTCTTCCGGAACTCCTGATATGCATTCAGCAATAATCGAAGTTCTTGTGAAACCTTTTTCTCCCTACCCTGCAGGTCTACCTGCATCTGCACATTTTTGTCCTTATTTCCAAGCACAAGCCGTGTAGCAAGACTCGCCTCATTTCCGATGTTAGTTGCCTGTATCAGATTCTGCGCCTGCGCCAGTCCCCCAGCAAGTACACCATTTCGTCCTGATATCTCGATCCGGGTACCTGCATGAATCTCACTCCGCAGACAATAATTCGCACTGACCTTTCCACCTGCCCATACGCGTGCGGACTCGAAAAACATGCCCATCACATCGCCATTTGCCCGCAGGAAACCGCGTCCGGATGCATTGTTGCCCTTTTTCAATATGATATCGCCACCAGCCTCGATTACCGAAGATTCGGTATATCCATCTACCAGCACATCTCTTGTCGCATGGATACTCACACCCTGTCCAACATTGCCACGTACATAGATGGAACCATCAAAATCAACATTTCCGGTTGCACATGTCACATCATCTAACACTAATAAGCTGGAGATCACAAGCCGGTTATCTTTCAGCTCAATCTTTCCATTTTCCATCGCAATATATGTCTTCTTATCTTCCAATATCTGGAAACCACTTCCTGTCAGGATTGGCTTCTCCTTACCCTTCTTTGTCGCAAGGGATTCTCCCATAATTGTATAACCCGGTGTTCCCTCCTGTGCTTCATGGTAGACAGCAACCGTCTGCCCTTTCTTCACCAGTTCAAACCATTTTGCATTCTGATAATCCACGGAACCATCTTCCATCAAAACCGGATTGGATTTTACATTCGTATCAAAGAAGAATTCATACCAGCCATCTGCGCCTGCCTGTGGCATCACGCCTTTTGCCAGTGTTACGATATCGCCACTTGTCGTACCATCGCAGATTGCTTTGACAACCGCATAGTCAACACCTTTTTTGATATCTGCCTCCTTAATCGCCGAAAGCACCTCATCCTGCGCTATCGGAACTCCCGGATTTGGAAGTATGACGATTGCCTCCATACCACTCTGATTAAGCAACATATCAAAACAGGAAAATCGTTTCTTCACTGCTTCTACATTCTGGATCGGCATTTTCGTCTTTTCCAGCAAATCCAGTCTGCGCTGCCGCATCAGCTTTGCCGTGTACATAAAGCTACGGTAATAGCTGACGTCCATGCCTTCTTCGAGTCCATACCGGATCTCACGCATCTGCTGCCATGAATATAACACATTCTTATATTGTTCTACATCCAAATGTTTTTCCAGTCCTAACCGGATCTCACGCATCTGCTGCCACGTGTATTCTCTGCTCGCATACACAGACACATCAATATGATGCTCCAATCCTAATCGAATCTCACGAATCGAGATTCCCCGGAAATCCGGTATCACATAGGAATCAATATCTACACCATTTTTCTTTGCCAACCGGATCTGATGCAGTTGGTCTTCATCAAACCCGTTATTGATATATACAGATAAATCGATATGCTCCAGTGTCGCCTTTCTTAACTGCTGCAGAACCCCCGCAGCCATATTCTTTTTATCCGATAAATCAATGCCTGCTTCCAGCCCTTTCCGAATCTGGCGCATCCTATCAAAAGAGATCTCGGGATCTGCGTATTTACTGACATCCAAAGACATCTCCAGTCCCTTACGGATTTCTTCCATCTGAAACCAATCATACCGGCTGTCCGCATAATAAGAGACCGGTATCTGCTCCACAAGGCCAATCCGAATCTCATGCATCTGAATTGCAAGAAATTCCGGCTTTGCATAGATGGACACATCAATGTTGTCCTTGATGCCTGCATCAATCTCTGCCTGCTGATCGGGTGTAAATTGATTTTCTTTCGCAAAATCTGCCATCTATATCTCCCTCATTTTACTATTGCATGACATTTAAATAATCTTTCAATATATTCCAATTATTACTCATATTACTATCTGGTGCTGCTACAAAGTAAAACTGCATATCAATCTGCTCGCCATTTACAGTAAATTTATTTTGTTTCGGATCCAATAATTGTTGTATCATTTTTCGCATACAACTCTATGAACTCTGTCTGTGCTGCAGTCAGACAGTTCTTTGCGTTCAATGTAAAGCCCTAATTCTTATCGTTTGTTCTATTTCTCATTCAAATTCCTCCGATATATAAGTAAACCCAACTTATAATATCGGCATTCAATCCTTATTTTTTCACACAATTATATGAATTGTACCGCGAATAGGCAAAAAAAGCAACCGCTTAACACGGTTGCTTTCCTACTTTTTAATATTTTTAGTAAATTTTTACTTTTCTGGTGTATTATAGCCATCCGGATTCATAGACTGCCACTTCCATGAATCTGCACACATCTCATCAATATCATACTGTGCTTCCCATCCAAGCTCCTTCTTTGCAAGGCTTGCATCGGAATAGCAGGTTGCAATATCACCAGCACGACGAGGCTTAATCTCATATGGGATCTCCTTGCCGCACGCCTTGCCAAACGCATGGATCACATCAAGTACGCTGTATCCCTTTCCTGTTCCAAGGTTATAAATCTTGACGCCCGGATTCTCCTTGATCTTATTGATCGCTGCCACATGTCCCTTCGCAAGATCAACAACATGGATATAATCACGGACACCTGTACCATCCGGTGTATCGTAATCATTGCCAAACACACCCACGCAAGGAAGCTTGCCGATTGCTACCTGTGCTACATATGGAAGCAGGTTGTTCGGGATACCCTTTGGATCTTCTCCGATCAGACCACTCTTATGTGCACCAATTGGGTTGAAGTAACGAAGCAGGATCACATTCCATTCTGGATCTGCAAACTGGATATCTGTCAGGATCTGCTCTAACATATGCTTTGTCCAGCCATAAGGGTTTGTACAAACGCCCTTTGGACATTCCTCTGTGATAGGGATAAAGGCTGGATTGCCGTACACAGTTGCAGAAGATGAGAAGATAATATTCTTACAGCCATTCTCACGCATAACCTTGCACAGATTCAATGTACCTGCGATGTTATTCTCATAATATTCCAGTGGTTTCCGCACAGACTCACCAACTGCCTTCAGTCCTGCGAAATGAATCACGGTATCTGGCTGTTCCTTAACAAATATCTCTGTCATTTTCTCATAATCCCGGATATCTGCCTCATAAAATGTCGGCGTCTTGCCTGTGATCTGTCCGATCCGGTCAACTGCCTTCTCGCTTGCATTGTAAAGGTTATCGACGATCACAACATCATAGCCTGCCTCAAGCAACTCCACACATGTATGGCTTCCGATATATCCGGCGCCACCTGTTACTAAAATCTTCATAGCCTGCGTACCACCTTTCTTAATTCCTTCTTTATATGTAATGCTTTTACATATTTTATATTTATCCGTATATCCGCTGGAATTCTCCAACGTCTCATATTCTACCATATATATACCACATTGGGCAAATGCTTTCCACCCCATCCCGAATTATGTCTAACTATACACAAAGCTGCGAAATCCAAAAAGAGGGGAGAGAATGGATCACGCAGCTTTGTCACATAAAAAGGGGGGAGAGGGGGGTAACTTCTTTTTTTGAAGTTCTCTTCTTTTGTTTATGTCATTATAATACATAAGATCAGATTTGATTGAAATTGAAAATTTTTGAATATTATATAAAATTTTTTGGATTTCTCGTTTTTTTTAGAATTTTTTATCACTTTTCGAAGATGCATAGATTCGCGGATTTTAGGTTTGCTATCCCTGTATGAATATGCTAATATAATTTTGTATGGCGTAAATCAACTATAATCGAAATCATTCTTTACGTCTGATACCAAATGATTATATTTAAAGTAGAATAAGGAGTTATCATGAGTAAAAACTGTATCGTTGCACAGTCTGGCGGACCAACAGCCGCTATCAATGCATCTCTTGCCGGCGTTGTTGCCGCTGCCAGAGATTTTGGAATATATGATAAAATTTATGGTGCGATTCACGGAATTCAGGGCGTGCTGAAGAAACATTTTCTGGATTTGTCAGACAAGGATGACGCATTCATCCAGAAGCTTGCACGCACACCAGCCATGTACCTCGGTTCCTGCCGGTTCAAGCTGCCAGATATGAAGGACGACGTTTCTATGTACGAAGAAATCTTCTCCATCTTTGAGGAAATGAACATCGGTGCATTCTTCTATATCGGCGGAAACGATTCCATGGATACGGTTGCCAAGCTCTCTGCTTACGCGGCTTCCATCGGCAATGATATCCGCATCATCGGTGTGCCAAAGACGATCGACAACGATCTGATCATGACAGACCATACACCAGGCTTTGGCTCTGCTGCCAAATACATTGCAAGTTCCATCCGTGAGATTGCCTATGACACCTATATTTACGATCTGGAAAGTGTCAATATCATCGAGATCATGGGACGAGATGCCGGCTGGTTGACTGCTGCTTCTGTGCTTGCAAGAAATGAATTCAGCCTTGCACCACATCTGATCTACCTGCCGGAGGTTGCCTTCGACAAGGAGCAGTTCATCACAGACTTAAAGGAAATGGTAAAGAAATACAAGAATGTCATCGTCGCTGTCTCTGAAGGTATCCGCGACAAGGACGGCAACTACATCTCTGCTACCAATGCTGCCGCTGACAAGTTCGGACATGCACAGTTGAGCGGTGCCGGAAAGACACTGGAATACCTTGTAAAGGAAAAGCTCGGCATCAAGGTTCGTTCCGTCGAAGTTAACGTCTTACAGCGTTGTGCCGGACATATGGCAAGCATGACAGACTTAACGGAGTCGTTCCTCTCCGGCAAGCATGCGGTTGTTCTCGCCAAGAACGGAGAAAGCGCACAGATGGTAAGTCTGCATCGTCTGTCGAATGCTCCATACACCTACGAGCTTTCCAATACTCCGGTCAGTGAAGTTGCCAATCAGGCGAAGGAAGTGCCTGTCTCCTGGATCACGCCTGACCACCACGACGTGACCGCAGAAATGATTGCGTATTTGAAACCGCTCGTCGCCGGGGAAGTTCCAACGGACTACGCGGACGGTATCGCGGACTATTTGGATGTTTCGCATCTGACGAAGGTTTATGGGAAGTAAAACCCGTATAATAGATTGGCAAGTGATATCATGCAGAAGCAATGTATTTCAACCAAGAATTACTAAGTGTTCTTAATTAAGATATATGCTTAATACGCAACCGCCGCCAATTCGCCATCCGTGGCTCAGTGGCGGCTTACCTGAACGTCGTGTTCAGGTATTGCTTATGTATCAAAAGAACACTAAGTAATTCTAGGTTACAAACATATCGCTTCCTGCACGATTATCACTTGCCAATTTTTATACGGGTTTTCTCATACCCAGACCTTAAGGGGACAGATGCGCATAAACCGCACTAATAATTCTATATCTTCTCCATACTTCAAGGTTGTGGCACTCATTCTGAATAGAATTGGCACGTCCGCACAATCATAAATGAGAATGTGTGCATGCATGTTTGCCAACCTTCGATACGATAATATAAATTGCACACATAATATAAGCCATCAACAGACCATTGGAGCACATCAGCACTTAGCGAGTGTAGGGACAATTTGAAAAATTGTTTCTCCAGAGCTTAGTGTCTGTTATGTGCGGAAGTGAGCGAAAGCGCGTCTGTAGATGGCTTTATATTACTGTGTGCAATTCTTATTAAATTTTCATAGGTTGGCAAACATGCCTCTAGAAATCATTTGAGTAGCCGTTGAGGAATGTGTCAACTTCCTTCGCTGCGTCACGTCCCTCGCGGATCGCCCATACAACCAGCGACTGTCCACGGTGCATATCGCCACATGTGTACACCTTGTCCACATTCGTCTTGTGCTCGCCCGGAGCTGTCTCCACATTCGTGCGCGCATTCAGCTTCACACCGAACGCATCTGCCACATATTTCTGTGTACCGAGGAATCCGGCTGCAATCAAAATCAGATCACACTCGATCGTGTACTCGCTGTCCGGGATTTCCTTCATGTTCATACGTCCAGTCTCTGGATCCTTCTCCCATGCAAGCTTCACACATTTTGCTGCACAGACCTGACCATCCTTGTTCTTCACGATCTCTTTTACGGTTGTCTCATAGATACGTGGATCGTGCCCAAACTTCGCGATTGCCTCCTGCTGACCGTAATCCGTCTTCAGGACTCTCGGCCACTCTGGCCATGGGTTATTTGCTGCACGTGTCTCTGGAAGCTTCGGCATCATCTCCAGCTGTGTCACAGCAACCGCACCCTGGCGGATGGATGTTCCGACACAGTCATTTCCAGTATCACCACCACCGATGACAAGCACCTTTTTACCCTTGGCACTGACATATTTTCCATCTGCAAAATTTGAATTGAGCAGACTTCTCGTTGTTGTCTTTAAGAAGTCAACTGCGAAATAGATTCCCTTTGCATCACGCCCGGTTACCTTGATATCACGCGGATTCGATGCACCACACGCAAGGATAACGGCATCGTATTCCTCCAACAGCTTCTCCGCCTTTATGTTCTTCACCTTGGCATCGGTCAGATAACCTGCCATCTCATCACCCTTGGCAACTGCCGGATTCTGGTTGTTCTTTCCATTTGCAATTTCTGTTCCGGTCACGAACTCGATGCCCGTCTTCTTCAGACAGTCGATCTTACGGTCGATAATCTGCTTCTCCAGCTTCATGTTCGGAATACCATACATCAGAAGTCCACCGAGACGGTCACTACGCTCAAATACCGTTACCTGATGTCCTCTGCGGTTCAACTGATCGGCGGCTGCAAGACCGGATGGACCCGAACCAACGATGGCAACACGCTTTCCACTCCGTACTTTTGGCGGCTCACAGTTCACATAGCCCTTCTCGTAAGCATTTTCGATAATGCTCCGCTCATTTTCCTTCGTGCAGACTGGATCTCCGTTGATATTACAGGTACATGCTGCCTCGCAGAGTGCCGGGCAGACACGGCTTGTAAATTCCGGGAAGTTATTCGTCTTGGAGAGGCGCTTATACGCCATCTCCATATTTCCTGTATACACATTATCATTCCACTCCGGCACGAGGTTATTCAGTGGACAACCGGACGCCATACCGGCAATCATCTTGCCATACTGGCAAAACGGCACACCACAGTCCATACAACGTGCCGCCTGTTTGCGCTGTTCTTCCATCGAAAGCGGCTCGTGAAACTCGTTAAAATTCTTTATACGCTCAAGAGGTGGTACTTCCTTGCTGGTCTGTCTTTCATACTCCATAAATCCTGTACTTTTTCCCATAAGTCATACGCTCCTCTCTCTTAATGATTCTTGATTGCATAGAATGCTTCGATCAACGCCTGCTCGCTGGAAAGTCCCTTGACCTCCATCTGACCGATCGTCGACATCATCTTCTTGTAATCATGTGGGATAATCTTCTTAAATTTCGGCAGGTACTCCTCGAAATGCTCGAGTACTTCCTTGCCGCGCTTGGAATTCGTACACTGAACATGCTCCACGATCATGTCCTTTAATTCCATAACATCGTATTTATCAACGACAGACTCAACCTCGACCATCTGCTTGTTGAGCTTCATGTAAAGGTCGCTGTCTATATCAAGTACATATGCGATACCGCCGCTCATACCAGCCGCGAAGTTCTTGCCGGTTGGTCCAAGGATCACGACACGGCCACCTGTCATGTACTCGCAGCCATGCTCGCCGACGCCCTCCACAACTGCCGTTGCACCGGAGTTACGAACAGCAAAACGCTCACCGGCAACACCGTTGATGAATGCCTTACCGGAAGTTGCTCCATAGAGTGCAACATTTCCGACGATGATATTCTCGGATGCATCATAGCGGATACCATCCTGTGGGTAGACGATGATCTTACCACCGGAAAGTCCCTTACCGATATAATCGTTGCTGTCGCCAACCAGTTCCAGTGTGAGTCCCTTCGGGATAAATGCACCGAAACTCTGTCCACCGCTGCCGTGGCATTTGACAACAAATGTATCCTCATCCAGAGTTGTTCCATATTTCTTCGTAATCTCAGAACCGAAGATCGTACCGAGTGAACGATTGATATTCGATACATCGATCTCGATGGTCTTCTTCTGCTTCTTCTCAAGCGCAGGTCCAAGCTTCTTCATAAGAACCGTCTCATCGACCGTCTTCTCAAGTTCGAAGTTATAAGGATTCTTATTTGCATAGCTGATCTTACTCTGTGCATCATTCGCAAACGGATTGTCTATGATACGGGACAGATCAACATTATATTCCTCAGCCATCTTGCCGGCCTTGATCAGGTCTGTTCTTCCTACCAGCTCATCCACCGTACGCACGCCAAGCTTTGCCATATATTCACGAAGCTCCTGTGCTGCAAACCGCATGAAATTCATGACATATTCCGGCTTACCCTTGAACCGTTTGCGAAGCTCCGGGTTCTGTGTAGCCACGCCGACCGGACAGGTATCCAGATTACATACACGCATCATGACACAGCCCATTGTTACAAGCGGTGCTGTCGCAAATCCGAACTCCTCCGCACCAAGGATTGCCGCGATTGCAATATCACGGCCGGTCATCAGCTTACCATCGGTCTCAAGAATTACCTTGTTACGAAGATCGTTCATAATAAGCGTCTGGTGTGTCTCAGCCAGACCAAGCTCCCAAGGAAGTCCTGCATGATGGATGGAATTTGCCGGAGCAGCGCCCGTACCACCATCATAACCGGAGATCAGAATAACCTGTGCGCCCGCCTTTGCAACACCAGCAGCAATCGTGCCGACACCAGCTTCGGATACAAGCTTTACGGAGATACGTGCATCTGTATTTGCATTTTTACAATCATAGATCAACTGTGCCAGATCCTCGATCGAATAGATATCGTGATGTGGCGGTGGTGAGATCAGACCTACGCCCGGCGTTGAATATCTGGTCTTGGCGATCCAAGGATATACCTTTCCGCCCGGCAGAT
>OGFI01000758.1_pt1 | contig 21271 bp, 20 predicted proteins | sample 1570901 | NCBI WGS metagenome assembly OGFI01 (sample SAMEA2582018, study PRJEB24529) | metagenome | biome: Human gut stool | place: China | collected 2011 | reverse complement strand
CCAGAATGAACGTAACTCTCTGTTAAAATTGTAATGACCATTAATAATAGGATTGCCAGCATACGGATTCTTAGCGGGATTGATAGTAGAAATGAAAAAGGTTATGGTGCCCTTTTTGTAATATCTAATATCTTGATATTCGTCCTTGCTTTCACCATCGAATATGGCATCCTTAGGTACGCGATACTGTATGCCGTTTAGATTTTCTATGCGTGAATATTCATTCAACTCATTGAGGTTTTTCATCGATGGAAGCACGTAATTGGCGAGTAGATTGTCAGTAGGCACCTTATTCAACACCGGTTTATTATCAAAATAGGCGATACCTGCGTGATATAGAGGATACCGTATGGCAAAGCCCATATGTTTAAAGTTGATGGTATCCACGGTCATCGTCGTTTTTTGACCATTTTTGAGGTAAGGCATTTTCATGCTGTCCCAAGTACTATAGGTAACGGTAGGATATGAAAATACAGTCGCCTTTATATCAGAAATATGCTTTTCTAGATTCTTCTTTGCTTTATCTTGTAAGAACTTACGAACGTCCTTGTCTGTTAGTTTTTCATAGGCAATTTTAGTGTTGCGCCAATCCTGATCTTTGTAATCTGCATAGTCGATTTCTAGATTAAGATTGCCATTATCAGTTATAACGCGATAATCCTCTATGGTGCGATCTGGATTTTTATACCGGCCAATATTATATTCGCTCTTTATGCCTGCTACGGGGAATGAAAGCCGGATTTGGCTGTATCGATTGTGAACGGAAATCACTGTATTGTGATAATGCTCGCCACGATATATGGAGGCCTCTTTGGCATAGGCTAGCTCATTTCTACTAATACCGTTGGCTTTATCGGTGCTCTTTAACGTTTCTACATAATTGGCCACATCCTGTTCAATGGTTTGGTTTGTGGCTTGATAATTTATATACGCATCCTTTGGAATTTTCGCATCCGCACCAGGAATATTGACGTCGATGGCCTCTGCTGGTGACAGTACAGTACTCATGATGAAAGCACCTATTAATAGTGGTAATTTTTGCATGGTAACCTCTCCTGGTTATATCATCTCTTTTATAGGAGCTATAACAATACATAGATTCTCTTTATTAAGTATAATTATATAACTTTCTCATAGTTTAAGCAGTAATGAGTTCTTATGTCATAATGCGCAAAATTTTACGCATACTTCCGTTTATACTAAAGGTGTAAATAGCGTTAGCTTTCATCAAGATTAGTAAGATAAAAGGGGGATGTCCTATGAATCAAGGTTTAGTGCGCCAAATTAATGATATCGTTAGACCCTATCGCAAAGCGCGGATGGGTATGCTCATCGTGATTAGTGATCCTGTTGGTCAACGTGGTCCGACGCCGCCGTTGACATGGCACTATATGATCGGTCGAAATTGGTATAAGCATACGATTCATGGCACGACGTCTGTGAATGGCGTACATGGACAGCAGCCTGTGGAGATGACCTTGTTTGCATGGCCTGAGGATAGGATTGTAGATTGGCACAGTGTGGGTGGTTGGCACACGCAGCAATATGGGTATTCTTGCGTGCTCTGTGTATCGCCTACGGGGCACACCAAGATGCTTCGGTATGATCATGGTAAGATGCGGTATGGCGATGATTTAGGACTTTGGGACCCTCAGCAGATTGAGACCTATGGCAGCACTGTTTTAGGTGAAAGCTATGCTTGTACGGGCATTGACGCTGATTATCGGCGTATGCAATTCCCTGAGTTTAATCGTCAAGATGGCACTCATTTTGGTGCTTTATCTGATTATATTGGCAGTGAATATATTTTACTATTCCCAAAAACGCGTATTGAGTTAGTACGTAGAGGAATATGGCGCCATTCAATTGAAGACCTCGCCAATATATGCAATGTACCAGTTGATATAGTGGAACAAACCTATCTCGATACGCCTGATGATCCAACGGAATATAGGGAAACCTTTTATGCTCTGTATGTGCGAAAATCAAGATTACAAGAAGTATTTGGCGTTTTTAAACGGATCCTTATGACTAGAGCAATTCCTTGGATGCTTTGCATCACACCAAGAGGGTATATGTATCATATTTCTCCATGTACTAATAGTGATACGGGGCTAACAACAAGCACCTCACCTAACATTGCATATGACCCACATGCCGATGAATTTTTGGCCCTTCTCGCTAAAGATAGATGGGAACTATGTGGTAACTATGGACTATTTTCACTCGATACATATAAATCATTTATGGAAACACAAGATTGTTACATCAAAACGATTGTGCCAGACCCAGAATTTACCTATTGTCCTCCATCAGTTTTGACCGTCATAGCAGGGCACAATATGATTCAGAACTTGCTGAAAACACCGTGCGTATGGGCATAAAAAGAGCATATATATCGTCAAATACGAATAAACCATAAAACAATAGGCACAGTGCTTCTTAGCATAGTATACTTATACTAAGAAGTATTGTGCTTATTTTATGTTGAGAGAAGAGGATAAAGTATGATGCGGCGTAGTTTATTTATGATGGCGATGGCAGTAGCTTTTACTATGAATGTTAATGCCGTAGAGATTGAGGTGCCGGCAGGACAACCTCCTGTACCTGGTGCAGACAGGAAAATTTCTGCAAATGCCTATGAAAATTATTCACATATCAATGAGCCGGCTGTTAAGGAGGTAGACGCATATGTGGCGTATGTTAAGTCTCATCCGAGAACCTCAGATTCATTGATAGCAAAAATTAATCAAGAGAAACCTGGATATGATAAAGCTGTTAGATTAGCAGAGTTTTCACAATCTACTGTTGTTTTGGTGCATGACAAAGCCAATGCGATTCGTTTCTCTGTGCCTGATGTTAGTATTCGAGGTGATGTAATTACGTCGAATACAGAAAAAGGACCATTATATGCTGTTCGGAGCCTTACTGGATTTTTGCTTGTAGGTCCTCCTCATAGTAAGCAAATAAAGGGTTATGAGCATGGAAAGTATACATATGACAATTTAAAACAGGCTTCTTGGAAACTTGTGTCGGATCCTAAAGAACATGTGATGTATACTGAATTCACTCCGTTTAATTCCAACCATACGTATGGCATTACATATGGCCGTTCTGTGACGAAGAATGATCCATTCCAAAATCAACCTGCTGAAGTAGTCATGAGCAATTATATTATTCCATCAATTGAATCGATTGCGGGATTAGATTCTTATTCTAAGACTGAAAGATGGGGTAATTTTACGTATCGTATTCCTAAAACTGCTAAATTGATCAGTCAAACTGTAGAAGAAGGTCGGTATGAGGTGCGAACCTATGAAGATAAGGGAATCACGATTCGTGTTATACGTCATATATTTAAGAAAGATCATATAGATCGTTCTAGCGCCACACCTCAAATACTGTGGTTTTTGGATAAATATGGCGACCTTGATTTACCTACCCAATATGCTACCGTATGGAACAACGGCTTGCCAGGATTCTTAATTGATCGTCAAATAACCAAAGGTAACTCGTACTTGAGACACTATACAAAAGATTCAGTATATGCTTATAGTTATCGAATTCTTTATGATGAAAGTATGTCCTTATATAATCATAAACAGTTGAGAGATATGATTGAATATGTAGACTTTGATAATACAAGAACACTTCAAAAGGAACCGCAATGGAGAGTAGACGAGACCTATAAGAAGCAGTTAGAAGCAAATTCGGTTTATATTCCTTCGTATATGAAGAAAATAGAACTTTATAATTAATACTTTCACCAAGTTGGCCAAAGGCAGAGCAATATCGTCATTATAGACCTGGTCAGGTCATAGGGGCCTATTTGCCTGCTGAAGATATGAAAATTGCAGGTGTGTCCCTTGGTACATCTTTTGATGCAGTAAAGGCTAGCCTTGGTCAGCCGACTAGTGAAAAACGTGATGAGCTTACCTATGGACGCCCTGATTTTATCGACTTTAATAACCGGTGGTTCTATGGATATCTTAGATATAATAGCGATAACATTCGCGGTATATTCTTTGAACATAATGGTAGCAAGGTGACGAAGATTATCGTAAGCGATAATTGAGTGATTTTTTATAAGAGGTGGTGACTATTAGTGTCATAGGCAGGTGTTGAAATTGTGGATTACCATTAAAGAGGTTATACTTATGAAAAATTATATTCCTACTTCAACAATTAGTGAGATGTTAAAAGAAGAGTTTATGGAACCACTTGGCTTGACGTCGTATCGACTAGCAAAAGACATTAAAGTACCTGTGTCTAGAATTCAAGAAATTTTACATGATAAACGGAGAATTACTGCTGATACTGATTTACGGCTTTGTAAATATTTTGGTATGTCTAATGGCTTTTTCTTGAAAGTTCAAATGGATCTTGATTTGCGTGAAGCTCAAACAAATAGTCGTTTACTTGAAGCGTTACAGTCGATACAACGGTGTACAGCTATTCCTGTAGACGATATGTAAATAGGCGATATAAAATAATAAATTGAAATTAATCGATATATCTGCTACACTATACATATAAATAATGATTCTTGATGTTATATGTAGATAAAGGAGTTCCTATGTTATTTGTAGAATATCCAAAATGCACAACGTGCAAAAAAGCAAAGAAGTTCTTAGACGATCATCACATTGAATATACGGACCGTGATATTAAATCTGAAAATCCTACAGCTGAGGAAATCGCTGCATGGTATCCTCAATCTGGTAAGGATTTGAAAGCGTTCTTTAACACATCTGGCTTGATTTATCGTGAGCAACAATTAAAGAATAAGTTGCCAGGTCTTAGCGAAGAGGAAAAATTAGCTTTGTTAGCATCTAACGGTATGCTCGTAAAGCGTCCAATTTTGGTATTAGAAGATAAGGTCTTGGTAGGCTTTAAAGAAAAAGAATGGATGGAAGCACTAAATTTGTAATTAGCTAAATGACATCGTACCCCATATTCTGATTACTATTATAAACGGCTGTAATAGCATGCGCAGTAAATGCATGTTGTTACAGTCGTTTTTTGACAGCATATACAGTTTTTCGGTATACTAATAGATATTTCATTAGTTTTTCATTAATGAATCGTGAACGTAAGATATGAGAGAGTGTATATGCGATTTTTAGTGTATGTGTTGTGTGGGGTATTACTGGCTCCTACTGTGTGGGCCAGTGATACGGCGCCATCTACGAAAAATGGACAAGTGAATACTGAGGAATTTCATATTTCGCCGGCCTATTTGCCGGACCATCAGATTGGTGAAAGCGGACCGTTGGTAATGGATACAACAGAGCGTAAAACGACGCGGTATTCTAATGTTGATGCGGTGAATTCCGCTATCAATGCAGTGGCTGTGTCCAATATCAACAATGATATGCATACCAATGGTAAAGCATGGATGAAACGAACCACCGTGGCGCTTAGCTTTCAGAAGGATTGGAAGCCCCTCTACAGTGCAGAAACGGTGCAGCCCATAGGCCATTATGACGATCAATCCCGCCAAGTTTGGTTTACCCAAGGTTCCGTGGCACGCGCTGCGGACGTTGGTATGACCCTTAACAGCGGTTTTGGCTATCGCCGTATCAGCAGTGATGACCATCATTTGCATGGCGCGAATCTGTTTTATGACCACCGTTTCAAGGGCCAACATAGACGCATGAGTGCCGGTCTTGAGTATCTTTCTGGTGAAAGCGAGTTCCGTTTCAACTATTATCGCGGTATGAGTGATGAACATATGGTCAATGGTGCATTGGAACGTATTACCGATGGCTATACCGTGTCCTATGGAAAAACCTTTAAAAATGCGCGCTGGGCTCGCATCTATGGAGAAGCCTATCATTGGACTCTGGACCGTAGCGCTGATAAAAACGGATTGCGACTTGGTACCGAACTGCAACTAACACCGCGCGTGTCCATTGATATGGGATTCAATAAACCAGAACACTCTTCCGGTAGTGCCTATGGCAAAATCATGTTCCGCCTTGCTGGTGCCGATATGGCGTGGTACGGTGGAAAACACAAACTCGATACAGAATCTACAGTGCGATCTAAAATGCTTGAAACAGTGAGAAGAAATAATACGATCGTTGTGGAATAATAGAATGGGGCTGTAATTAACAGCCTCATTTTTAGACTCATCGGAAAATATTCGCGAATGGTATTGAAAAAGATATAAGTGCGTAGAAGTATACAATTTAAAACGTAAAAAATATGCTATAATTAATATACTATTTATAATTTAGAGAGAGTGTTTATTATGCATATTACAAAGCCCCTACTATGGCTATTAGAACCGTATATCGTATACAAAGCCTATTTGTGGGGGCTTCGTTTCTATTCGCATCCTGTGACTTGGGAAGGGGAACCCGATTGGTTTTCTTTGACACTAACCACATTGCTCGCCATTGATGCCATTGTATTGCCGTTATTACTGCTATACCTGCCTGCATGCAATCCAGATAAGAACGTTCCACGATGGATTATAAAAATTGTCAATCCTCTAGATCGTTTTGTAGCTTGGGTTGAAAGTAAACAACTTGGGGCCGTATGGATGAAAATTATCGGTGCCTTATGGGCATTTTTTATATACCTCGTCCCTGTCTATATTGGTGGACAATTAGCTATGGCCGTTGTTGTAGCACTTATTTATGATGTACTCACCTGGGCAACCATGCAGGTATAATCGACTCATATATGGAATATGGTATTCCTTGCAAAACTATAAAAATAGAAAAATCGCGACTAGTTAATTAATTTCTAATCAACTAGTTACGATTTTTTATTTATTAAATACTATTAGGTCCTTCTTAGAAATAGAACAGGCCTGTTTTAATTTGCAGAACCATATATAAGGCTCATTAGAAATAGAACAGGCCTGTTTTAATTTGCAGAACCATATATAAGGCTCATTAGAAATAGAACAGGCCTGTTTTATTTTGCAAAACCATATATAGGGCTCATTGGAATTAGTACAGGCCTGTTCTATTTTGTAGGACACATATATATGTCTATTGGCTCTTATCTCCAAGTGTGAAAATTAAGAATACGATGGATAGGATACTACAGCGGTTGGTACGTATGTGGTAACTGGAGAAATGATCCGCGCCGTAACGATTCTCGTTGTGTTCTGTCCTTGTGCATTGGTGCTTGCAACGCCTGCCGCTATCATGGCCGCTCTCAAGTGACTGCTGTGACGTCTGTTGGTTCCATGACCGACGATGATTTATATCATTTGGTGGCCTCTATCGAGCAAAAATCTGAGCATCCATTGGGTAAGGCTATCGTGTCCGATTACACATCTCATCATGAAGCGCCTTTGACAGCTGATGTTGGTATCGCTATGGTTGGTACACTTTCACCAGTATGGGGCGCCCTCGTACACAATGGGGGGGGCTTACTTGTAGTACTTAACTCGGCATTATTATTGTCTTGGAAATATAAAACTAATTCTGACGAAGACAGAAATCCATATGTAGGCAAACTTGTAAGTAATCAATAATCTATTTGTAGGAAAACTTGTAAGCAATCAATAATTCATAGTAGAATACTCTCAAAAGGAGGTTTATCATGAATACATTAGAATGCATAAAAACACGTCATAGTACACGTAAATTCAAACCTGAACCGGTTGCACAAGAATTGCTCGACACCGTTATCGATGCAGGCCGCCGTGCTCCATCTGGCGGTAATACACAATTAACACATTTCATGGTCATCACAAATCAAGACGTGCTCAACGAACTAGTAACGCTTGTGCAAGAGGAATACGGCAAAATGCCGATTACGGAAAATACATTGCCATACATGGTGAACATCATTAAAATGTCCAAAGAGGGCAAATTTGTATTCCACTACAATGCACCGGTGCTCATTGTATTGGCTCATAAACCTGTGCTAGCCAATAATTTCTCTGATACAGCTTGTGCTATGGAAAACATGATGCTTGCCTGCAACGAACTAGACTTGGGATCCTGCTGGGTGAACCAATTACGTCACCTACAAGACAACGAACGCATAATCAAACGCCTTCGCGAACTTGGCATGGGCGATGATGAAAAAGTATATGCAAGCCTTGCTATCGGCTATCCAGACTTGCCAAATGGACTAAACCGCAGAGAACTTGACATCAAAGGAAATCCGGTAACCTATATTGACTAAAAATTATATATGAAAGGGTCGCGTAAGCGGCCCTTTTTGTTTCCCCTTATAATGGATTTTATTCTAAAAAATATTAGGAACTTATAGTAACTGCAAATTTGGTACTTGCTAATATACCTATACGGGTATATAGTATAAGTAAGAATTGATACCTATGGGGGTATAAAAATATTAGTAAAATGTTATTACTAATATTTTTACTAATGATACAGTTTAGTTGGAGGCAACTATGGTAACGCGAAGCACAATAAAAGACTGGTTTGTAAATCATACGAAACTAATACAAAAGGCAATGAACACACTAGATCATTCAGATGTAGTATCTATGCCTGTTATGCCCATCCAATGGAATAGCGTATCGCAAGAAGCTTTAACCTGGACCATGCTCGTTGATATGGCTGCTGTAGACGATAAAATAACTCATACCAATACATACCATAATTAAGGATAAATATATTTTTAATATCAAAGGGTGCATGGGATTGCATATCGAAAATAAGTTTTTGATGTGCAATCCCATGCACCCTTTTCCTTATAATCTTTATAAATTCCTAATGGATTCTAATATAAAATGCTATATTGCGATTAGCTGAATATAGATTAGCGTTCATGGCGGATGTGTGGGTGTTTTGAAGCCGACTTTGGCCCTGCGGAGCCCGCAGGGCGGAGACAGACCTGGCCGGTGGAGGCTGAGGAATACCCACACATTCGCCATACTAATTTATATGTTGTCTTAAGCAATATAGCATTTTATTCTTGAAACTCATTAGGAATTTACAAAGATGTATTGACCGCTTAATGGAAAATTGTGTACAATTATTTTAGAAATATTAATGTGTGTGTAATGGAGGGCTAGTTGATGGCAAAAATAGGTACATTAGCAGGTTATAATCGCGTTTCAGAGGTTCCAGAAGATGATTATTTAATGTTGGAAAACCAATTGGGGTTTCCTTTGTATGTAGTAGCTAAGGAAATCGTAAATGCTTATCGTCCACATTTGGATCCTTTGAATTTAACATATACTCAATACATCGTCATGATGGCGTTGTGGCAATATGGTGAATTATCTGTCAAGGAATTAGGGCAAGTGTTGCGCCTGGATTCTGGTACATTAACTCCGTTGCTTAAGAAATTAGAACTAAAGGGGTTCCTAAAACGTAAACGCAGTCGTAATGATGAACGGGTGGTAATGGTGACTCTTTCAGAAGAAGGCCATACACTCCGTAAGGAAGCTATCGAAGTACCTAAGAAACTAGTAGCTAGCACGCAAGAAATTTTTACTGTTCATGAAGCTGCTGAATTGAGAAAATTGCTTAATAAATTATTAGATACCATTGATGCTGCTCATGGTATTATCAATCCTGAAGATATTAAACGCTAAATATGATATAATTTAATTAGATATTGTATTATTAGGTCATAGAGAGTAGACCTGGTGTTACCCGTTTAGGGTGGAGGAAAATATTATGAATAAGAAACTTGTTACCACATTTGCTCTTGCAGCAACATTATTAGTTGGTTCTGTAGCAAGTGCTGCTAATTGGAACGGTTTGGAAAATTACCCAGAAGTGCCAAACAGTGCTAACGGTACAGAAACTTACTACTTTGACAAAGCATCCCAATTTAATTTGATTGATGGCAGTCGCAACTATGTATTCGGTATTAATGTAGTAAATATGCATAATAACCAATACGGCGAAGCTACATTGTTCAAATATATTGTGCATCCTAGCTTGCACACTGTATATCGCTTTGCTCCAGATGGTCAATTATATCAAATCAATCCTGGCACAAACGAATTCAACATGTTCAAAGCTGCTTGGAAAGAAGTATATGGCACAGAGTTTGCATTCCCTGATGTAAATGCTGTTCCTGCAACTGTAAACGTTCATGCATAATAATTAAATACTTATAATGATACGTATAATGGTGAAAGTTCTTTATAAGGGACTTTCACCATTGTTGTATATATATGAATGTATAGATATCATATAATTATGATGTTGATAGATTGTATGTTAGGTGAAAGCGTAACAATTATTTTAGGAGGTAAGGATGGCAAAATCTGAATTTGCGCAAGCCTATACGGAACGCATGTTCCCCGATATTGCATCGCCAGCAGGATATATAGACCCTGAGTTTGAAGATCTATTTGAAAACTTTGCCTTTCACGAGGCCATTACAGAGGATGGCTGTAATGTAGCGGCGCATAGTCGTTTCTTGGCCATTTTAGCTACCTTGGTTGGGGCAGGTGCCACAGATGAGTACTCGTTGATGATGCCAGCTGCATTAAATTTTGGTGTCATTCCCGATGAAATCGTGGAACTTATTTATCAAGCGGTACCGTATCTTGGCATCGGGCAGGTGCGTCCGTTCTTTAAAATTACCAATAAGATCCTTGATTATCGAGATGAAGAAATTCAAAACCCTCATCGCAGCACGATTACCAGTGAAAATCGCCTTGAAAAGGGCATCGAAAAGCAAGTGGAAATCTGGGGCGAAGGAATGCGTAACTTTTACCAATCGGGACCTGAAGATATGCGTCATATCAATAAATGGTTAGCCAATATGTTCGGCGATTATTATACTCGTAAAGGGCTTAGCACTAAACAACGCGAGCTCATTACCTTTTGTTTTCTCATGGCGCAAGGCGGTTGTGAAGCGCAGCTTAAGGCGCATGTCATTGGTAATTTGAACGTAGGAAATGATAAAAGATTTCTGATTAGCATTGCCTCCCAATGTGTGCCGTATATTGGCTATCCTCGTGTGTTGAATGCATTGTCTTGCATTAATGCGGGCTTTGCCGAATGGGAAGCAAATCAATAAATGGAACACAAATCAATAAATGAGAAGCCAATTAATGAATTGGAAATAAATCAATACATAATGTAGTAGCCAAGTGCTATTAGACAACAAGGAGTAGTATGATTCTTTCTGGATTAAGTTTAATTATGATTATCGCGTCCATTCCGGCGCTGATCATTGCTGCTGCAGGGCACGAGTATGCTCATGCTAAGGCAGCGGATTTACTGGGTGACCCTACACCGCGTATGATGGGGCGCCTTACGATGAACCCTTTTGTACACCTGGATCTCATTGGATCCTTGGCCTTGATTATAGGTGGATTTGGCTGGGCGAAACCAGTTGTTGTAAATCCCACCAATTTTAAGGACCCGCGGACCGATGATATGATTGTATCCATCGCAGGGCCTATGGCGAATCTTGTGATGGCCTTTATCGGCTACGTTGTTATGCGATGCCTGGAAGCAGCGAACCTATTGGGCAATGACTCCTTGTACCTCGTATTACTTCTCATCGTCGTGTACAACATTAACTTTGCCATCTTAAATTTGATGCCTGTGCCACCACTTGATGGCAGCCATATTTTGATGAACTTCTTGCCTCTTAAATGGCAAATTCATGTAGCACGATTTAGCATGGTTTCCTTGCTCATCTTGATCGTTATATTAAATTCACCGATTGCTTCGCACATCTTTGTGCCCTTGCAAAAATCGATTCTCGGTGGTTTTGAAAGCATCGTTAACTTGGTGCTATAATCCGATAAAACAGCTCTTTAAACTTAAAAAAGCTATTAGTTGATTGTATATAATCAACTAATAGCTTTTGTGTTTTAGGTGAAAGGGCCCTATATGTGGTCCTGTAAAATAGAACAGGCCTGTTCTATTTTAAAACAAAGAATAATGTTAAATGCGACCTTGTTCTTTTAGTTCCGCTAGTAATTTTACGATGCGTGGGCCACAGCCCTTGCCACCACAGGCACCAGTGCCTGCTCGAGTCGCTTCTTTGACAGCTGGAAATGTATGAGCCCCATTGAAAATGGCCTCTTTAATCGTTTTGCGTGTAATGCTACGGCATGTACACACCTTTGTTAATTTGTCCAGAATTGCCTCTGGTACTTGGTTATTTTCAAATTCCATATATTCCTCTTTGACTCACACGAGTCATTATATACTAAATTACATCGAAACTTTACGATATAGTTTAGTATAGCATAGAAAAGGTTGTTTTGTTAAGTACATATAATATGGTCGAAGATGATATACTATAAGCATTATAAATTATACTTGGAGGTTACTATGTTACGACGTATCTTAGCAGCGACTATGATTGGTGCATTGGCACTGACAGCAGGTTGCGCTTTACATAATCCGTTTGCTCACAAGTCCGAGCCTGTTACGTATGAATCGGTGGTGCAGAGTGAGCTTTCACCAGAAGAAAAGGTAGATAAGCTTGTGGCTAATATGTCCGATGCAGACAAGGTCGGCCAGCTGTTGATGATTGGTATTCACGGCACAACCTTGAATGATGATGCGAAATTTATGCTCAATGAATATCGAGTGGGTGGCATTATCCTGTTCGACCGCAACATGGAGAGTAAGGAGCAGGTGAAAACGCTCATTACCGATATTAATAAGGCCGGTAAAAGTGCGGGACTTACGCCATTGTTCATCGGCATCGATCAAGAGGGCGGCGCCGTGGCGCGTATGGAGGACAAGTTGATTAAGGTGCCCCCTGCAGAAGAGCTGGGTCAAGGTTCTGTTGACCATGCAGCAAATCTAGCCAAACAAGTAGGGACTGAACTTAAGGACCTTGGATTTAATATTAATTTTGCACCTGATGCGGACTTGGGATTAACCTATGGTCGCTCATATAGCACGAATCCCGACCAAGTCGTGAAGTTTGCAGGTGCGGTAGGCAAAGCTTATGACGAATCTGGCCTATGGTATTCATACAAGCATTTCCCTGGCATTGGTAAAACCGATGTAGATTTACATGCAGACACTAGCGTAGTGCCTGTGTCTAAAGATACGTTACTCGCTGAGGATACAAAGGTATTTGTAGACCTTATTAAACAGTCGAAACCGAATACGTATATGATTATGGTATCCCATGCGATGTATCCACAAATTGACCCTGATCATCCGTCTAGCTTATCCAAGAAAATCATCACTGATTGGCTTCGTAAAGATATGGGCTATAACGGCGTCGTCGTTACCGATGATATGGACATGGGCGCCCTTGCCAAACACTATACCTTCGGCGATATGGCTGTTCAATCTATCCAAGCTGGCAGTGATATCCTGCTCGTGTGCCATGAGTATGAACATATGCAAGAGGCCTATAATGGGCTTATGAAAGCCGTCAAAGATGGCACTATTTCTAAGGAACGTCTCGATGAATCGGTGAAACGTATATTGCTTATGAAAATGAATCATGGTGTATAAATACTAGGTTAATCCATAGTATATAGTGTATTCATAACAACGTATTTATTCCCTCATACAGGACTTTTTGATACCGATAGAGAATTACTAAGTATAGTTATTCTCTATCGGTTTATTTTTTATTCGTTAGGAGTGAAGTATATGTCTCGGAGAATTATGTTGAACGGCACGTCGTATTTTGGGCAAGGTGCGATTCAGGAGATTGTAAACGAAATTAAGAATCGCCATTTTAAAAAGGTTCTCGTTACATCTACGCCTGATTTATTTGAGTTTAAGGTTGCTACGAAGGTTACGGATTTGCTTGATGCGGCAGGCATTGCTTACGATGTATATGACAATATTAAGCCGAATCCAACCATTGAAAATGTAACATCTGGTGTGGCTGCTTGTAAGGCGGCTGGTGCTGATGTGATCGTTGCTGTAGGCGGTGGTAGTGCTATCGACACGAGTAAGGCTATTGCTACGATTATGACAAATCCTGAATTTAGCGATGTGCGTAGTCTTGAAGGCTTGGCGCCTACAAAACATCCTTGCTTGCCGATTATCGCTGTGTCTACTACATCCGGTACGGCTGCAGAGGTTACTATTAACTACGTTATTACAGATGTTGAAAAGAACCGTAAATTTGTATGTGTTGACCCTCATGATATTCCAATCGTAGCCATCGTGGACCCTGATATGTCTGCATCGATGCCGACAGGCCTTTGTGCATCTACTGGTATGGATGCTCTCGTTCATGCCGTAGAAGGCTATATCACAAAAGGTGCGTGGGAACTCACTGATATGCTTCATCTGAAAGCTATCGAAATCATCGGTCGTTCCTTGCGCAGCGCAGTGGCTGGCGAATATGCAGGTCGCGAAGCGATGTCCGTAGGCCAATATATTGCGGGCATGGGCTTCTCTAACGTAGGCCTTGGCATCGTTCACTCCATGGCCCATCCATTGAGTGCTGTGTACGACATCCCTCATGGTAAGGCTTGTGCCATGCTATTAACAGCAGTATTGAAATTCAACGCCCCTGAAACATGTGAAAAATATCGTGAAATCGCTCGCGTTATGGGTGTTGCTGATGTGGATGCGATGGATCAAGCAACCTATCGCCAGGCAGCTATCGATGTAATTCAAAAATTAGCCGACGATGTAGGTATTCCTAAATCCCTCAGCGAAGCTGGCGTAAAACGGGAAGACATCCCATTCCTCGCAGAATCTGCTTTCAATGACGCATGTACACCTGGTAATCCACGAGATGTAACCATTGATGAAATCATTGGTATTTATGAATCTATATTCTAATTAAGTGTAATCAATAACAATATGGTACAGCATCTATATGGTAAATCATTACTCATATAGATGCTGTTCTTTTTTTGCTCACGAATTCGTGAGCAAGATATTTACATTATGTAAATATAAGAATATACTGTGAGTAAAGAGGTCAGGAGGTGTGAAAATGAAGCATACTGGGCATACAAAGAATACAGAAAATATAGGGTTGATTGAAGATTTGCGAACGGAATTTAAAAGTGATGTTAAGAAACTTTCAGAAGAAACAATAGTTGAGGCCGTTGTAGCATTGGCAAATACAGAGGGTGGTACATTATATATTGGCGTAGAGGATGATGGGACGATTACGGGCGTGCATAAAAACCACCAGTCTACAGCGGGGTTAAGTGCTATGATTTTTAATCGTACGGTACCTAATGTTTCTGTTAGTACAGATATTATGTATAGTTTTACAAAACCTATTATTAGTATTGCAGTTCCAAAGAGTTATGAGTTGATTTATACGTCGAGTGGACGGGCCTTACAACGACGGTTAAAAGGGAATGGCACGCCAGAAAATTACCCGATGTTTTTACGTGATATTCGGCGTTATATGGTAAATGCCTATGGTCTAGATGTGTCGGCCTATCCGGTGTTAGATGCGACATTTGATGATTTGTCCTTGCTTGAGTTTGAAAGAATGCGCTCCATGATTTCTAAGTATAGAGGAGATCAGTCGCTACTTGAGCTGGATAATTTAAAATTAGCTCAAGCCTTACAATTAGTACAAACCGTAGATGATACCGTTCATCCAACAATGGCTGGATTGATACTACTAGGTAAAGGCGAGCGAATCAGGGATTTAATACCGACTGCAGAGTCTGCTTTCACCATGATGAAAGGCACTAAATTAATTAGGAATGTATCAGAGCATATCCCTGCACTGCAGGCCATTGAGCGCTGTATTGAATCGTTAGATTTAGTCAATATGATGACGGAACTATTTCCTGGTCCGGTTGCTGTTCGATTGATGGATATAGACCCTATTTCCTTTAGAGAGGTATTAGTAAATGCTTATTCTCATAGGGATTACACAGAAATGGGGCGCATTCGTGTTGACATTAACGATGAGCAAATATCAATCACGAGTCCTGGCGATTTTATGCAAGGGATTACACCCAATTCCGTATTGTTTGCAGAACCTCGTAGTCGTAATACCGTATTAGCCGATGCTTTCAAACGAATCGGACTTGCTGAAAAGACGGGGCGCGGTGTGGATAAAATTATTGAACCATCGCTATTTGCAGGGCGTCCGATACCTCGATATGACGAGTCTACTAGTACTTATGTGCGCGTTGTTTTTGATAAGGCACCCGTAGATGATAATTTTGTTACCTTAATAGTACAAAATCAGGTCAAGTCCAATATGGAGCTTAGCTTAAGAGGGTTAATGGTTTTGTATAGTATACGTAAACTCAAACAATCTAGTATGGACGATATTATCCATGATTGTCAGTTATCTCCTGCTATCTGTGAAATGAATGTTCAACAATTATTAAAGATGAATATTATCCAATCGGTCGATATGGATGGTAAGCAGTTGTATTATTTGAATACTGCTGATTATGTATATCGATTACATGGAACCTCGCAAGTATATGATGTCACGCCAACTTATGGAAATCCATATATTAAAGCCTTCCATTCGTTGCTCAATGCTGTTGATCAAGTGACGCGTACAGACGTGGCCAATGCACTAGGTATTTCTAAACCGCAGGCGTATCGGCTGATTATGAAGTTATTCCATAAGGGAATTCTTGAAAAAGTAGGAAACGGCAAGTATACTAGTTATAAATATACTGATACGTATGTAGCGGAGAAACTTCGTTTAGAACGGAGGACAGAGAAATCGTTGTTGTCGTCCATTTAGAGGATTCCCTTTCATTTGGAGAATCCCACATAGATTAGACTGATGTTCGATATATTTTCCACGAGGAGGAGAATGCATGAAACTATGGAAACTAAATAAACGCAGCTCTACCTTGGCAGATATGTCGATGAACCGGATACTACTATCTGAACTCATTGCTAAAGGGGCTTTAGTAGGTATCATTGCAGGATTTTTTGGCGCTGCCTATCGATATTTAATCCTCGAGTCTGAGCATATCAGGTGGCATCTAATGGGCGATATTTCCTTGGAATGGGCTATTGGCTGGCTCATTGCTATGGTTGTATTTGCCTGTATTGTTGATCGCCTTTTAACGTGGGCGCCATTATCTGGCGGTTCCGGTATCCCTCAAATTGAAGGGGAAATGCTCGGTTTATTCGACATGAAGCCATATCGCACGCTTATTTCAAAGATGATAGGTGGCGTATTGACAGGCTTTGCAGGATTTTCTGTGGGCCGTGAAGGGCCAGCGGTGCAAATTGGCGGCTCTGCCGGTAAAATCGTGTCCTATTGGATGAATTCAGGGCTGCGTGAGCAGCGCATCTTGACTTCTGCTGGTGCAGGGGCGGGCTTAACGGCTGCCTTTAGTGCACCTGTATCGGGGGCGATGTTCGTCTTTGAAGAGATCCATAAAAGTTTTTATCCTTACCTCGTTGTGCCAACCTTTGTGGCCACATTGATTTCTAACTATATTACAGTTAGTATCTTTGGCCTCGACCCAGCTCTTGGATTTTCGGTAACCTCAGGGGTTCCTCTTGAGTACTTCCCTGTACTGCTTATGGTGGGCGTTATCATGGGGCTCTGTGGGGTGCTCTTTTGCCGCATGATCTTTGCGTTCAAGAAATTCTTTGAGTGGCTTAAATGCTCTCGGTTCTTGAAATTAGCCCTCACTTTTGTGACTGTGGCCGTCATCGGCTATGACTCGCAACTTCTTTTAGGTGGTGGCAATGATCTGGTAGGACAGCTAGCCTTTCAGTCGCATGGCGTATTGCTCTTGGGTGGTATCGTACTAGGTAAGATTTTACTTACCACCTTCTGCTATGGCAGTGGTGCACAAGGCGGCATATTCTTGCCAATGCTCGTTATAGGTGCCTCTGCAGGTGCTTTTTGTGAAAGCGTGCTTTCATCAATCGGTATTATCTCACCTGATTTTGTACCGCAATTCGTTATTTGTGCCATGGGTGGCATGTTAGCAGCTGCGATGAGAACTCCGATTTTGGCGATATTGCTCGTCCTTGAAATGACGAATAGCTTCTCCAATATTTATGCTATCGGTATCGTTACACTTGTGGCATACCTTGTGGCAGAGTTGTTAAAAGAGCCGCCAATTTACGATTCCTTATTGCAAGCCATGACCGGTCAAAGCCATTTAGAATCAGTGCAAACCTTCTTCCAAACCAAGGTGCCTGTAGTGGCAAATTATACAGAGGTGCAGTTACAAGACTTGGCATTGCCAGATGGCACATTAATCGTAAGTATTCGCCGAAATGGTACCTACATTGTACCTCTTGGGGATGTGAAACTTGAACCAGGTGACGAGCTACAAGTCTCTTGTGAACGAGGACGATTAAAAGCAGCGAAAGACTTTTTCCAATCGAATTAGTCATAGCAAAGAGATATCTCCAATCTAAGTAAAGGGAGGCCTTATTATGCTGGATAACATTATAGTATTTTATATATTCTTTACCATAGTCGGTTTTTTAGCGGCTATGCTAGGCACCATCATCGGTGCCGGAGGGGGCCTAGTGTTCGTTCCTCTCTTCATGTACTGGTTCCCGGAGTGGTCCCCATCTATGATTGTAGGGACATCGCTCTTTTCCGTTATGTGTAACGCCGTTTCTGGATCTATTGCGTATATTAAGCAGAAAAAGGTTCTTATCAGTGCGGCCATAGTATTTAGTTTAGCGACTTTACCAGGTGCTATCTTAGGGGCTCAAATGTCTGGTTGGTTTTCTGGACAGGGATTTATGTTTGCCTTTGGGTGCTTTATGCTATGCGCTTCTGGTTTGATTGGATTTAAGAACTTCAAAAAAGGGGAGCGGAAGGAAGAAAGCCTTACTCTTGATCAGCTAACGTATAGCAAGCCTATTGGCATTAGCATTAGCTTTTTTGTAGGTTTTATCTCCAGTATCTTTGGTATTGGTGGTGGCCTTATCCATGTGCCGGCCTTAATTTATCTCATGGGGTTTCCTACCCATATGGCTACAGCTACAAGCCAATCCATCCTTGCTGTATCTACAATGATAGGCGTTATAACGCATTTATTGGAAAATCATATCGTATTTAGTATTGCTATTCCTACTAGTATTGGCGCTATCTTTGGGGCTCAAGTAGGGGCGCGAATTGCTAAACGGTTGAAAGCAAAATCTATCCTTGCTCTTATGAGCGTTGCAGTCTTTGCACTAGCTGTACGTCTTATTCTTAAGTCTGGTATTTTGGGATAATATGGCTCTCTAATCATCAATAGAAATTTGAATACTATACTTCTTATGTTCTAGCTAGTATGAACCGATAGATTTGATATATTTACTATAGGCCCTCTAGTGGTTGCTCGAAAGAGTTATATCCCTAGAGGGCTTTTTATGTGAAAGTGAACGATTATTAGTAGGGGAATCTAAAAGTTATGATTAAAAGTCATACTTAAATATAAATGAGAACGATAAAATTGAAATAAATGAAAATATACAGTTTTATGTATAATTTATGTAAACTATTTCCTATAGAATTATATACACGATATATCAAGTTTTATGGGCAATTTGGTATTCATTTATTATAGAGTTCTTTAATTACTAAGTAAACAAAATAGTTTTATTTTAATATGTGAAAAAATGAGTACATGATAATGCCACTGAGATGCACTTTCAAGTAAAGAAATAAAAAAGCAATGCATATCGAGAATTATTAGGAGACATATAATTTATGCATAATTATAGTAGTGAGAATGAGAACGGCGTATACTAAATATAAGACAAATTCCTTAAGAGAGGATAGGAGGATATACAAGTGAGTACGCTTATAAAAGATTATGAACGTTTTGCCAAGGAGGCAAAAGAGATTTGTAAAGATCGTGTATATACCGATCATTTACGTCGTTATGCATATGGTGTTGACGCGTCCTGTTATAGCTATTTACCAAAGGTTGTTGTAAAGGCTGAGGATGAACGTGAAGTAAGACGCCTTATTCGTTTGTGCCAACAATGCGGCACACCATTTACATTCCGTGCAGCTGGATCTTCGTTATCTGGTCAATGTTCCAGTGAAGATGTGCTCATCGTATGTAATGATGGCTTCAAAAAAATGGAAGTTATCGACGATGGCAAGGCTTTAAAATGCGAATGTGGTGTTATCGGTTCTGATGCCAACGATTTGTTGAAACCATACAACCGCAAAATCGGTCCAGATCCTGCTACTCTTGCAACAGCATTAGTAGGCGGTATTTTGAACAATAACTCCTCTGGTATGTGCTGTGGTACGGCTCAAAACTCCTATAAAACTATCCGTTCCATCCGCGTTGTATTACTAGATGGTACTGTTCTTGATACATCCGATAAAAAATCCATTGAACAATTCCTTCGTGAAAAACCTCAAATGGTAGAAGAAATCTTGCAATTGCGCAAAGAAATCTTAGCCGACGAAGAATTGACTCATTTGATTCATCACAAATACAAAATCAAAAATACTACAGGCTATGGCTTGAACTCCCTTGTTGATTTCGAAGACATCATCGACATCATCAATCACTTGTTTATCGGTTCTGAAGGTACATTGGGCTTCGTATCTGAAATCGTGTACAACACTGTTGAAGACGTACCTCATAAAGGTTGCGGTCTCATGTTCTTCAAAACATTGAACGATGCATCCCTTGCCGTTGTTGCCTTGGCTAATATGGGCCGCGACAAGGTTGTTGCTGCTGAAATGATGGACTATCAATCCTTAAAAGCAGTTCAAACTCTAGATAATGTACCTGATTTCGTTCGTGAAGTTCCAGAAGGTACAAGTGCTATCTTATTCCAAACTGAAAGCTACTCCAAAGAAACTGTAGATGAAAATTTAGCTTTCATTAAAGATAAATTGAAAGACATCCCAACAGCTATCCCAAGTCTTTATTCTCAAGATCCTAAGGAATACGATTCTTGGTGGGCTATCCGTAAAGGTATCTTGCCAATCGTTGGTGGTCAACGTAGAAAAGGTACTACTGTTATCACAGAAGACGTTTGCTTCCAAATCGAAGACTTCACTAAGGGCATCGAAATGCTTACTGAATTATTCCACAAATACGATTTTGTAGACGGTGGCGTAATCTTCGGTCATGCTTTGTCTGGTAACGTTCACTTTAACATTACACCTGACTTCAGCGACCCTAAAGATACTAAGAACTTCGGCGACTTGGTAAAAGAAATGTCTGAACGCGTATCTGGTTTCGGTGGTTCTTTGAAAGCCGAACATGGTACAGGCCGCATGGTAGCACCATTCGTTGAAATGGAATGGGGCAAAAAAGCGTACGAAATTAACCGTCGCATCAAAGCCATCTTTGACCCTGAACGCATCTTGAACCCTGATGTTATGATTACTGATGACCCAGATGTGTACAAGAAAAATCTTAAAGCTCAATGCGTTATCGATGATGCTTTCACAATCTGTATGGAATGCGGTT
>OGFI01000720.1_pt1 | contig 22102 bp, 21 predicted proteins | sample 1570901 | NCBI WGS metagenome assembly OGFI01 (sample SAMEA2582018, study PRJEB24529) | metagenome | biome: Human gut stool | place: China | collected 2011 | reverse complement strand
CCAAAGCCTGAATAGCCCTGTCCATAATATCCATATCTGAACGAAGTGTTTTTATCTCTTTTGAATAAAGATCCGCACGGAATTTATGTAAAGGATAGTCAAAAATAATCTTATTCTCATATTCTGCACGAATCTGAGGATTAGCAAGATCACAGGTAGCAGTAAATTCAAGTAATATATTTTCACTATTTCTGTCAAAAATGCTCTTTACTGTCTGCTCCCAAGAATGATAATTATCCTCCTGTTCCTTACTAAGTTTCTTTGTTGTAGCATTCAAATGATGCGCTTCATCGGATATAAGTACAGTCTTCACATCATCAAAGTCATCAAAAGATATCCCATTTTCTTTTGTAATCCACATATCAGTATGCAATCCCTGAGTTGTTGAAAAACAAATATTTATTGCATTAGGATCTGTTGATTGAAAATTACTAACTTTCTTTATCGATATGCGTTCTCCGTCCAACACAATCTCGTCAGCGAATAAATACTTACTTGATGCGGCATTCAAGAAATTGTCTTCTGTTTTCTTTACTATGGTAGACAAGTTTACAAAGAAAAGAAAATTTCTGTATCCTCTTCTGTATAGATAAAGCATAAGACCTGCCATAATCAGCGTCTTACCGCTACCTGTAGCCATGTGAAACAATACCTGTGTTGGATGAGGACATTTTTGACTTTCGAAATGAGTTATGAAATTCTCAAATGCAGTAATCTGATATGGACGCAATTCAAATGCTGTATTTAAGTTAGCAGGAATAAACGCCGGCATTTCAGCGGCGTACCCATTCTCCCGGATCACATCTATTTTTTCATATAGAAATGCCATAGATTACACCTCCCCATAAAAGCTTCTTGTAAATGCCTTATCTTCAGCACTGATACCATATTCTTCATCGTCTATATCACAATAATTTACATACAATAAATTCTTATCAAGCAATTCCATAAGGAAGCGCTTCTGGTCATCAATACTCAACGAATAAAAATCTTCTGAGTTTGCATCAATATCCTTCGGATTAACTTTACAGCTAATAAATCCCGTTGATATAATTCTTGAATAGATATCTTTGATTTCTTCTAAAGTTGTAGCCATCTGTATTTCATCAACAAAACTTTGGTTTGCCTTTACAAGTTCACAATAAACAAATGAACCTCCTCCTTGCCAATTTACATCTTTTGAAACGCCACTTTCATCCCCATCAATAACCTTTTTTAATCGCTCAACTGCTATTTTTTCAGTATAATCCATTTGGTCAACCCCAATATATCGACGATTCATTTTATGAGCAACAGCACAAGTCGTACCAGAGCCCAAGAAAAAATCCATCACTAAATCGCCTTCCTCCGTTGCTACATCTAAGATACTCTTTATCAAATTCTCTGGTTTTGCATAGTCAAATTCGTTTCTCCCAAACATCTCATCAATTTGTGCGTTTCCATCCATATTTTTGCAGTCATATAAAAGCGCTTTTATAAAATCCTGCATAACAAAATCTGAAATTACAGAACTCAGTTTTCCGTTATTATCATCTTCGCTTTTAAATTTCCTAGCATATGGTTTAGTTATGTTCAAAAATTCATAATCATCAGGAAATACAATTGCACCAGCATTATAGTAATATTCAAAAGTGTCTTTCGTAACCGCCCAAGTCCTTTTTTCGCTTGCCGGATATTCTTTTCCTGTTTTAGGGTCAATCATCGTAAAATATGAATTAGGACGCTTGCTTGCAGGTTGTTGCGAAGTTAAATCTGCAAGTCTCCATGGCTCACCAGGATAATCTGGTGTTTCAAAATACTTTCTTTCTACTTTTCTTCCCACAACCTTTTCGTCATCAGCAATATTAGTATATGCTAGAATCCAATCAAAATCTTGAGAAAAATTAAAAGGAACATCTGATTTGCCACTGCGAGTACGTCGAGGTATAGTTCCAACAAAATGTTCTGCGCCAAAAATATCATCTGAAAGGACTTTAAGATAATGCATTCCATCTTCACCAATGCTAATCCATATGGTTCCTCCCTTCTTCAATAAACGTTTTGCCATAAGAAGTCGTTCCTTCATGAATACTAGCCAACTTGACATATGGAAATTAGAGTTATATTTAAATGTATCAGTAGCTTTTGTTTCCCTAAAATAGTAAGGAGGATCAATATATATACACTTAACTTGTCCTTCATAATGTTTTAATAAACTTGATATGGTTAACAAATTATTTCCCTTAATTATAAGATTTTCACCATTATATGATGTTTGTTTTTCGCATGTTCCTTGTGAATATCTGCTTACATTAGTGAAAACTTTAGGATATAACAATCTATCTATTTCATCTGGTGCTAATGTTTCATTATAAAAAATCTCTTTTCTCTTTTGATCTTCCTTTGTTTGTCCCCCCTCTAATACACAATCTTTATATGGAAAAACTAATTCAACATTCCCTTTTGAGGAAAGAATATCTCCATTACCATCAGCAAGACCAATTTTGTTCTTAAAACGAGTATAACTATCTGGTAAAAATTCTCTATTATTCACAACCCAACCAAATCCAACTTTATCAAATACAGCAATTCCATCAACTTCTTTGAAAAAGCGTGCCTTTGTTATATCATTAGTAAGTAACAAATGAATAAGATTAGTATCCATTTGCATTGCAGCCTCATAAACAGCATTTCGCAGAAGAACGCCTTCTTCTGTAAAAAATCTATTATCTTGCTTAAGTACAGCCAATACTGTTTCATAAAACTTGGTCATGCCATCCTCTCCTTCTCTTGTATTTATTATAACCTGAGTTAAAATACTTATTTTATTAATATCCTATTTTGTTTATCGTCCTTAATTCAACTCATTCCACACATCCACATAATCCTGCAATCCGCCCAGACGCATCGCAATACTCACATAACTCGCAGGTTCTTTCCTTGCAAGTCTGGCAGAACCCCTGCATCCTCCGGCTCATCAAATATGACCTGCGCCTCTGCATTATCACAGTCAATTACAAGTTGCTTGCCATCCATATCTGTCATAACAACTGCATTCCTGCAACCATCATACTGATACACCATATAGTTTAATGCCATGTGCTCACCTCTCTAAACCATCCTAAAATGTTTCAACGCATCCATTATAGCATTTTCCTTCTCTTCTGGACATTGAGGTTGCCTATTATATTCCGACTTCGGCAAATTATAATTCTCCCCAACCTCTATTCCACATTTCCTCTTTACTTGTGAAATATACAGATTAGACACCTTCAAGCCATGCTCCTTCAGCACATACTCCTGAATTTCCTTATAAGTAGCCTTACTCTCCGCTGAAGTCAAATCCAGATCATCCAGCTCCAATTCCACCTCAACATAATTATCCGCTTTCCGTTGGGACAAAAGAACAACCGTCTCCACATGCCCCGTCATCGGAAACAAATCAACTCCGACCATCTTCTGCACCTTATATCCCTTCTTTTTAAGCACCCCAAGGTCACGCGCAAGCGTGTCCGGACCGCAGGAAATATAGACAATCTTCTTAGGTGCCAGCTTTGCGACGCAGCTTAAAAATGTCTCGTCACTTCCCGAACGCGGAGGGTCCATGAATACAACATCCGCATGCTGTCCGTCGGCTGCCATGCGGGTCATAAATTTTCCGGCGTCATCGCAGTAGAAACGGATGTTGTCCATATTGTTGCGCTTTGCATTGGCGATGGCATCCTTCACGGCGTCGGTGTTCAGCTCAACACCGATGACATTTCCGCCTTTTCCTCCAGGCTGCCCGGCCATATATGAAGCCGCGGTGATTCCGATTGTACCGATTCCGCAGTATGCGTCTATGACCGTCTCATTTCCTGTAAGCCCGGCAAATTCAATCGCCTTGTTATAGAGGATTTCCGTCTGGACGGAATTTACCTGATAGAAGGACTTTGGCGATATTCGGAAGGTATTGCCGCACAGCACGTCCTCAATATAACCCTTTCCGTAGAGTGTCTGTTCCCTGTCACCCAACACCATCGATGTGCGCTTGTCATTGATATTCATTACTATTGTTGTTATTTCCGGGTGCTCCTTTAAAAGAGCCTTTACAAAATTATTTTTGGATGGAAACATCGTGCTTGAGAGGACAAGCACAACCATAATCTGTCCGGTGCTGTGTGCTGTTCTGATGAGAACATGGCGGAACAGACCTGTTCTTCTGTCCTCATCGTAGACCTTAAGCTTGAATGATGGGATGAGCTTTCTGATGGTCGCAATTATCTCATCGGCTTTTTCATTTTCGATAAGGCAGTTATCGACCGCAACAACCTTGTGCGTTCCTTCCTCATACACACCGGATATGACACTCCCTTTTCTGTCCGTTGTGAAAACGGCATGTACCTTGTTGCGGTAATGCAACGGCTCATCCATGCCTATCACTTCTGTAAGCCTGCCGTACGGTGCTAAAAGCTTTGCAAGGGCAGCCTTCTTTATCTTAAGCTGTTCTGCGTAATCATGCTTAAGCAGGTTGCAGCCACCGCATTTTTTGTCATAAGGGCAATTATATTTCATATTCTTCTCTCTTTTCTCCATTTCGTTAACTTTTCATAGATAATTGCGATACCCTTCAAACTATTCAGAGCTATCCCATGTTCATAATAATCCCCATGTCACTGCTTTTGCAGTGGCTCAAATAGTAATGAAAAACGTGCTTTTTACGATTTCGCACTATTACCTCTGCACAGCTATATTTTTACCGCCTGCTCTCCTGCCTACACCCCCGCCAGCATATCAAAATCCGGTATGAAGCTGTCCTTCGCGACATCGCCCTCCTGAATGAAGGCATTCTCAACACCAAGGTCAATTGCGTAGTCCACAACCTCGTCATACTCCTCCTGTGTGACACATCTTCCAAGCTCAGGGTAGAGCGCATTAAGCTTTCCGCCGGGCATAAGCTCCGGCATCGGGGTGTACTGGCTCATTATGCTCATATATATGTCATCCCCATAGGTGTCATAGAGGTATTTTACAACTGCCTTTGAATCCGCGGTGCACCCGGGGAGCACCAGATGGCGCACTATCATTCCACGCTTCATTATAAGACCGGCCTCGTCCGTTGCCGTATTATCATCCGGCTTTTCTACCTCAAACACCGGTGTTCCAACCTGTCTGAACATCTCCGTAAGTGCAGCCATCGCAGCCGCCGGATAATCCTGTGCCTTACTATATTTTCCGGCAAGCACGGGTGACATATATTTCATATCGGGAAGGTATACATCCACAAGTCCGTCAAGCAGCTTTAGTGCCTCAGCCTTCTCATAGCCGCCGCTGTTGTATACCACAGGCAGGTTCATTCCCTGGCTCTTTGACAGCTCAAGCGCCTTTATAATCTGCGGTATGTAATGTGTCGGTGTCACAAGGTTAATATTAAGTGCCCCTCTGTCCTGCTGCTCAAGGAATATCTCCGCAAGACGCTCCACCGAAATCTTCTTTCCGACCTTCGCGTTGGCAATATTGTTGTTCTGGCAGAATACACAGCCAAGCGGACATCCCGAAAAGAACACAGTCCCCGAGCCACGCACGCCCGATATGCAGGGCTCCTCCCAGTTATGGAGTGCCGCACGCGCCACATATATATCACTGTCACAGCCACATCTGCCGCGCACGCCGTTAAGCCTGTCAACACCGCACTCACGCGGACATAGCGTACATGCGGAAATGTCATATTTCCATTCCATTTCTATCCCCATTTCCTTTTTTATATATTCTCATACCATGATGTTGGGGTCAAAACATGTGCTATAAACTTAGTGTGTATAACGTATTATATTTATGCATATCACGACTTTTGGGAGAAGCTTAGATGTTCTTAGAACATCTTGCTTCGGACAACGGAGCTGATATGCATAAATATAATACGTTATACACTCGTGTATTAAATTACCATGTTTTGACCTCAACATCATACCATTTCATTTTTTATATATTCTTAATTTGACCATTTTCTGCTTCTATGATAAAATCATTCTACTATATCGGAATATGTTTTCCAACATAATTCTGTATATTTTATCAATGCCATTTTTTTCAGGTAATACTGTGTTGCATGTAGTACAATGCTAAAACATGAACACACATTTTTTAATAATTATATACGATAAATTATTTTATGCCAACATAGTGTATATTAAAAATGTATTTTAAGAGGCGCTGCTAAAGAGGTGTTTCTAATTGACACTGATATAATGCAAAATAACCTGCACCACATTCTGCCCCCTGCAATAACACACAATATATCAATAGTCATTTAAGGAGATAAAAAATGAATCCAGCCAAATTATTCCAGTTAAAATCATCATGGGACCGTTTCACGGCAGCCCATCCGAAGTTTCCGATGTTCCTTCGCGCAGTATCGGGAAGCGATGTCATAAAGGAAGGTACAATTATAGAGGTTAATATTACAACCGCAGATGGACGCAGTTTTTCCACAAATGTGAGGCTCACTCCTGAGGATATGCAGTTGTTTTCGGATGTAAAGGATACAGTAAAATAGCTTCGGATGTTTCTGCACCAGCCTTAATATTAAACAGGGATGTATGAATCCACACTATTGAAGATTCATACATCCCTGTTATCTTATATTTCCGTATCAGCACACAAAAGTAAATGACTTCAAATCTGCTGCTCCTGTACCTGAATATTCCAGATATATCGAATGTACACCATCGGGTATCGTAATTTTTATCTCGTTATACTCCCATATATTCGCATTATCGATTGGAATACTTGAAAGCACATCCCCATCCCATGTAGTCTTTATTTTAACATTTCCATGAGCATAGCCTCTGGTCTTAATTCCAAATGCGGTAATACCCTTACAGTCAAAATACTTGAAGCCGATAACCGAACCATCACATAGGTTTGTAATATATGCCGGCTCAATATCTCCATCACGGCCATCCTGCATAATATATGGATGTCCGGCTCCTCCTACATACATCTGCTCATCGTTTGTAAAAATATTGCATGCAATAAATGAAGGATACTCTCCCTCCCCCTTTAATGGTCCATCGTTAAGACCGCATGAGGTCATCTCTGCCTGAATTATCTTGTCTCCATCAAAGCTTAGCTTCTCTGCACAGCCCTGCCTTGAATACCATGTATTGTTAGTATGCCTGTGATAGAATATATACCACTCGCCTTCTATCTCTACAATGCTACCGTGATTATTTGCTCCGAATGCTGCCGGCTTGGCTGCAGGCTTATATGAATCAATACCAATGTCACAGTTGCTTACAATCACCCCTCCGTATCTGAAACCTGACAACGGATTATCGCTCACCGCATAGCACAATTCATGCATTACAACCGAAGAATATATAAAATAATATAGACTGCCTTTTTTTCTTATTGATGAGGCTTCAAAAAACTCATGCCCTTCAAAGCCTGTGCCATCGCTGTATGAACCACTCGGTACTACAAACACAGGTTCTGTTATTACAGTGAGCATATCCTTGTCAAGCACCATTCCCATAGAGCCGTGACGCGATTTATCATTGCCGTTGCAAAATCCCGTGTAAAGATATGTCTTGTCACCCTCCGTGAGCACTCCCGGATCAAACTGCGGCTCATCACCTGGTCTTTCGCCAATTCTTCGTCCATCCTTATCCCTGACATAGCCGTAAAAAGCGTATGGTCCATGTGGTCTGTCTGCCACTGCTACAGAAATGACCGATACCTTATCAAGCACATAATACAGATAGTATCGACCATCCGGTCCTATTGTCACATCAGGTGCGTACAGACACATTCTCCCATCGGAGTTGAGCGGATCCTGTGTTTTCCGGTAAATAACTCCTTCATAATGCCAGTCTCCAAGATTATCTACTGGTGCAGACCAGCATACATAATCTCCAAGACAAAATACATGTCCGTTATACATGTCATGTGAACCATATATATATACCCTGCCGCCAAAAACATATGGTTCTCCGTCAGGAATATATTCCCATGATGGAAGATATGGGTTAAAAGCTTGTTTTTTCATTTAACTATCTCCTCTCTCTTTTTCTTTCCAGCTTAATCCTATACATCATCTTATCCGCCGTCCTGATATAATCCTCCATCACCATTTGTGGTTCATCAGGTGACGAAATGATATGCCCTATACTCGCCGATAATGCCGCAGGAAGCATGCCTGAGCTGTTGTAAGCATCTATCTTTTTTTCTATCTGTTTCTGAATATTTGCTGCCTCATCCTCATTATCACAACTTCCCATAAGCAGAAATTCATCGCCGCCATATCTAAGACAGAAAAACGAACTATCAGGCTTCACGTCATTTAATATTAGTGCCATCGCTTTGATAGCAGCATCCCCAACCTCGTGACCATAGGTATCATTTATCTTCTTAAGCCCATCCATATCAGCAAACAGAAATAGAGTGTGCCTGCCCTTTCTGCGATTTTTCTCAAATAATATTGCCCCTACATGTTGAAGTGCAAATCGGTTGTAAATTCCTGTCATTACATCATACATGTAAAGATGTGCCAGCTTCTTATTAAGCTCACGGATACAGATGCTCTGTCTTATTGTCTCAAGAGCTGTATTTAATACACTTAACCAGTAGTACAGGCTTCCATTCTCAATATATTCAATTCCATTCTCCATAACACAATATCCGAACTGACGTCCATTATGGTGAAGCGGCATAAACACTATAATATGTGATTCCTCTTTTTCATCAATAAAGCCATCAGGTATAAGCTTAGACGTGACAAATGAAACAGGTCTGTTGTCCGTACTTTTTTTATTGAGCAAAAGCAGCATATTCTCGGGATATTCCAATGATGGTGCTTCCTGCGCGTCTGCAGCAACAGCTTCATCATCTATTCCGTATGACGGCTCCACACCATTTTCCTTATATTGACTTTCGTCTATGAGCAGACAGAAATTATCAATCTTAAAATTGTTAAGTTCCCACCACAGCTTGACTGCAAAATCTTCAAGAGAGGGTGCTGTCATAAGCCGTGTCTGCATATAATTAATCTTACGCCTTATATCCTCATTCGTGTACAAGATATCAAATATCTCTTTTTTTCTGTGCCTTTCTGTCACTCCATATGGTACACAGCCGCAGCTCTCATTTGGCATATATTCATGTGTGCTGTACTCATTTTTAGGATATATCCCACCTGCCAGCATCCTAATCATCCTGTCAACACACTGCCTGCCAAGTTCCTCATTGCAGCGCTTAACGCTTGCAAGTCCGGGAATATTGCTCTGTGCCCTCAGCGTATTGTCAAAGCCTGTAACCCTCATATCCTCAGGCACCTTATAGCCACACTGCTCTAACCTGCTTATAAACCCTATCGCCATCATATCATTGGCACACACAACCGCATCAGCCAGCAGGCAGCCTCTGTCTGCAAAATCATTAAACGCCTTCTCGCCATCAGACTCACTGAACGAATAATCTCCCATCCGCCTTGTCTCAGGCTCTATTCCGTGCCGCCTGAGAGTATCGCAGAAAGCCTGCCTTCTCTGCATTGCCTCCATATTCGCTGCCGGACCTCCGATATAATTAAAAACCCTGCACTTATGAACCTCTATAAGGTGTTCAACCACATCCGACATAGCCGCATAGTTATCCGTTCCCACCATACACACACCGTCTATTTCCTGCTCCACACTGATACATGGTATGTTCCTTTCCTTAAGCTGTCCCACAAGCTTAACCACCCTCTCTCTTGAAGCAATATTGTTGGAAATAATGACGGCACCGTCAAAGTTAGACTTCAGAGCAAGCTCGAAGATATTGTATTCACAGTCATTATACTCCTTCTCACCATGGAAGCCTCCATAGTTGTTAAAGATATATAGACTGTTGCCTGTTTCTCTTGCCCGCCTGCTCATTCCACGCAGAAACTCTCCGATGAGCTCTGCATTCCACGCCGTAGAAAAAACAGCAATCCTTTTACCCATGCTAATCCCCATTTCTTTGGCGGCTCTGTCCATCTATTGGCAAACCGCCATCCACGATTAAAAAATATCCGCTCCTGTAAATTCACATATCAAACTTATCTATTAAAATATATTTTATATTATCGTCAAATCGTTTACTAACAATATATTGCTAATCAGTGGGTAGAAATTGCGGTTTTACAACATATTTCTCAACGGCATGATAAAAAGCGGCATGCAGCCTAATAGCCGCATACCGCCTCATCACAATGTATGTGATTATAATATATAGTTTACCCACACACTCATCTCGCCCTCACCTCGGTTGTTCCATGCATAATACGGAACATACGTCAATTTCACATCCTTATACTCAGGCTTTTTAAGCGTGGTATATAACGGAGCAGTTTTCGTCTCTGCGTCAACGTCTGGGGAATCGCAGACGTTAATCAGCTTCTTTCCATCAATCCGCAGCGCAGCCACATCCGTACCGGCAATATTCATCATAACCGTCTCAGGCTTAGCTGCCGCGCAAACGCTGAGGGTATGAAGGTCTGTTCCGTTGTCTGCCTCCTCAAGACAATAGATGAACGGTCCGCGGCGAAGTGCCGTCTTATTTATATCCTCGCGTACCTCATTGTTGGCAGCAATAAATTCCGGCTCCATTGAGAGTTCAAGCCTGACTGTATCCCCCTTCCTCCAGTCATGCGCTATATATAAATATCCGTCCCTAAGCTGTACGCTGTTCTCATCAAGCTCTCCGGTGACACCGCTCACCTTGAAGCTTCTGCTCCACTCCGGTATGCGGATTGCAAGGCTTCCATGTACACTCTGCTCATTGGTGCACGAGTATACCGTGGTTCCCTGCCATGGCATATCTGTGGTGACTTCAAAGCTCAGCTCTTTTCCATTGACAGCCTTTTTCACACTTCCTCCTACGAAAAGGTGTGCAAAAAGTGTATCCTCATTCTCTGTATATGCATACATGGCAAGTGAGCTTAAAAGCCTTGCAATGTTAGGAGGGCAGCATGCGCAGCCGAACCATTTCTGGCGGATTGGTTTTACATGGAATTTTCTGGCATCCTCATGACATGCCTTCGGATATACCTCCAATGGATTTACATAGAAAAAGCTCTTTCCGTCTGCCGCCATTCCCGCAAGGACAGTATTGTAAAGTGCCCTTTCCATAACATCCGAAAAGCTTCTGTCCGGCTTTATCTCAAGCATTCTTCTTGCAAAGAACACAAGACCAATGGCTGCACAGGTCTCAGAATATGCCGTATCGTTAGGCAGGTCATAGTTAAATGAAAATGCCTCACCTAAATGCGTCGCGCCGATTCCCCCTGTCACATACATCTTCTTCTGTGTGATATTGTTCCACAGCTTAAGACATGCCTCATAGAGTGCGTCATCATCATCCACTCTCGCGACATCTGCCATTCCGGAGTACAGATATACTGCACGCACAGAATGTCCGAATGCCTCATCCTGCTCACGCACAGGCAGGTGCGCCTGATGGTAAAAATAGCGTAGCTCATTCTCATGTCCCTTCTTCACAACCTCAGGGTGCTCCTCATCAAAATAATACGGTCTTGTTCCTCTCTGGTTTATAAAAAATTCTGCAAGCCTTCTGTATTTTTCTTCACCTGTCACATCGTACAGTCTCATAAGCGCCATCTCGGCAATCTCATGGCCAGGATAGCCCTTCTTCTTTCCCTCTTCCTCACCGAAGCAGTCATATACATAGTCTGCAAATCTGCGCGCTGCGTTCAAAAGCTTATCCTTTCCTGTAGCCTCATAGTATGCGACCGCACCCTCAGTGAGATGCCCGAAGCAATAGAGTTCATGGTTATCGCGGAGATTGGTGAACACCTTCGACATGTCATTTATTATATAGTATGTATCAAGATAGCCGTTATCCTGCTGTGCCGCACATACTATGTCGATTGCCTCATCCGCTATGCGCTCAAGCTCCTCATCCGGATGCTGCGTAAGAGAATATGCGACCGCCTCAATCCACTTGGAAAAGTCGCTGTCCTGAAACAGGAAGCCATAAAATCTGTCCTCTGGATGTTCCATGTCCTGCGGTAGTGTCTCAAAGGTATCAAGTGGCCATACCTTATCCTGATATTTATCACCCAGCTCACGTCTAGCCTTCGTAATTTTTCCCGCCACCTTGAAATTTCTCATGCAGAAGCTCGGTGCTGCGCCTTCCACCTTGTCATTCAATGCGTCCCACTGGTATGGAATAACCTCTTTTCTTACAAGCTCCATCTTCTCCTTCCAGAACCTGTCGTTTACCTGAACATTTCTCAGTGATAATGGTTTTGTATACTGCTTCATAATCCCTCCATAAATTGTTTTTGCTTATTACAACCATGGCTTCATATTATCAGTTTGTTATAGAATAGTACATGCAAAAAACACATTAAAAAGTGAAAAAAGGTTAGATAAGAGTGTATCTATACTTTAAGCTGTTCCCCGCCTCCTCATGGATTACATTTCCTGCACGGGTCATATCCCATACTTATAAGCTCTTCCCTCGTCCCTGTATAATCCCATCTGTTTTCTGCCTTTATCTGCCTGACTGATGAACACGATGGATAATGAAACTTCTTCGTGTTCATATTCGCAACATAGCCCCCGCCTGACTGCGTTGTCTCCTGTGCTGTCTCTTCTGTGGTACTCTGTTGTGTTATCTCCTGTGTAGTCTGCGAATCATCCGCAAGCCGGCTGTCACCCGTCGCATAATCTATTACAATTCCATCCTGTACATTGTAGATAAACATGCAGAAGCTTAGTCCATCACCATCTCCAAGGCTTGCCGCCTCCATCAGAACCCCCTTTGCAACAAGATTATCCCCATCAAATATAGGCGTTACCCTGTACAACATTTTCACACTCTCATCATACTTCAGGGTATCTAAAACCTGATTTTCAAGCTCCAGCATATCAAGATTCAGCTGTCTTGTTCCTGTAATAAGATTTCTTGTATCATCATTTATACCTGAAACAGCATACATGAGAAGATGACATCTGTTGTATAAATACATATCCTGTATAACCGATTTATCGTACTTTGCCGTGTGCCAGCCGCTCGGCTTAATATGTCCGATTTCTCCCCTTTCCTCCTCAGGCAGGGTCATGTAGGAAAACAGTCCTGCACATGTTCCACACCTCCCCAGTTCATCCAGCTCCGACAGATAAATAAAGCTGTCCCCCGGATAAGCTTTTATTTTCTCATTGAAAAAAGGGACATTGTCATTGACCACATAAAAATCTGTCCCACTATATTCCGGTATGGAAAGGCTGCTGACATCTACCAGAACATCCTCTTCTGATAGTGCCTCACCGGTCGAAACGATGTCATCTGAGGTATCCGTGGGAGCCATTGTCTCTGTATGTGAAAACGGTTCCTTTATGGAGGCAGTATAATCCGGACTATCACACCCTGTAATTGTACACAACAAAAAAACTGATACTGCCAACATAATACTTCTCAGTTTTTTTGTATTTTTATTATCTCTTTCTGTACTAATCTTAAATTCTCCGCCAGGTTGTTCCGGTATTTCTCCAAAACACTTTTTTATGTGCATATTCCCATCTCCTCTGTATATACTTTTGCGTGTCTAGTATATCATCCGCAATTATTGACGACAATATAACGATATTGCATTTTTTATTAACAAATTATTATTTTGAATTTTATTTTTGTTAAATTTTTAATTATTATATACAATTATCACGCAACTATGTTATACTTTACATATATAGTGTATTAAAGTCGATACTTATATACATTAATATGCCTACTAAACTTAATTAAATTATTCAGAAAGGGGTATTAGAATGGGATTTTTGACAGGTAAGACAGCCATTATAACGGGCGGAGGAAGAGCCATCCTCAAGGACGGAAGCTGTGGTTCTATCGGTTACGGTATTGCGACAGCCTATGCTAAGGAGGGGGCAAATCTTGTAATCACCGGAAGAAATGTTAAGAAACTTGAAGAGGCAAAGGCAGAGCTTGAAGAGAAATTCGGTATCAAGGTTCTCCCTGTACAGGCAGATGTGAATGCCGGCACAGATAACGAAGCTACTGTTGCCAATGTTATCAGGCAGACAATTGATACCTTCGGACGTATTGATGTGCTCATCAACAATGCACAGGCATCCGCATCCGGTGTCACTCTCGCAGACCACACAACTGAGCAGTTCGACCTTGCTGTCTACTCCGGACTGTATGCCGCCTTCTACTATATGAAGGCATGTTATCCATACCTTAAGGAGACTAAGGGTTCCGTTATCAACTTTGCATCGGGCGCAGGTCTTTTCGGAAACTTCGGTCAATGTGCCTACGCTGCTGCCAAGGAGGGTATAAGAGGTCTTACAAGAGTAGCTGCTACCGAATGGGGGCCTGATGGAATCAATGTCAACATTGTATGTCCGCTCGCATGGACCGCACAGCTTGAGAACTTTGCAAATGCATACCCTGAGGCATTCAAGGCGAATGTCAAAATGCCGCCTATGGGACACTACGGAAATGTAGAGACAGAGATAGGCCGTGTATGCGTACAGCTTGCCTCACCTGATTTCAAGTTCATGACAGGTGAAACCCTTACTCTCGAAGGTGGGCTTGGACAGAGACCATAGTCTCTGCCCCCACTATATTACATACTTTTCAGAAATGTATATCATAACATCAGATGGTGTTGAATATCAAAACATCATCTGATTATTTTATATACTTATCAACATTCGCCGCATCGACCTTCTCAAAATCCACCCACACCTGATAGCCTGTATCCGATGTTCCGGCATAGTCCTTTATTGATTTTCCTGCTGAGAGGAGCACCGCAACATCGACCGCCGCCTTCGCCTGATTGACTGCATTCTGGCAGACTGTAAAGTCCATCTTTCCCTCTTTTACAAGCCGGCATGCATCGGCAGTGGCATCAACACCACAGACTACTATTGTGGCAGGGTCAATTCCGCATGCCTCCATTCCCGCTATCGCTCCGACTGCCATTGAATCATTATTACTGATTACACAATCCACAGTCCTTCCTGTGGAATTAAATATCTCAAAATACTCCTGTCCTAACTCCGGGCTCCAATCAGCATAGTCCTGAAAAAGATAATTAATCTTCTTGCCCGACTCATTGAGTACCCTCTTCGCTGCCTCAGTTCTGCCCTTTGTTGCGGAATGAGTCTTTTCACCCTGTAAAATCATTACATTTATCTCACTCTTGCCCGACAGCTTGTCCAGGACATACTGTGCCTGATAGCTTCCCGCTACACTCTCATTGGAAGCAACATAGATGTATTCATCCGCCTCCAGATATCCCTCATCAGGACAGTTGTTCACAAATATTACCGGCAGCCCATCTGCTGCCCTCTCAACCTGAAGCGCCGTATCGACATCTATAAGCCTGCATATTACCGCTGTATAGCCCTGGCTCTTAGCTTCCTTGACCTGTGCTACCTGCTGCTCTGCCGACTGCTCCGCATAGACGGTGTCATGTCCTATTCCCTGCTCATCGCATGCCGATTCCAATGCCGCTATCAGCATATCCCTGAAAGCATCTCCCTTAGCGCAGGTTGCTATAAGAATCCTGGCATTGCCTGTTGCTGCTGTCCCTTTACCGCCTGAACACCCTGTCAATAATATAGCAAGCATTGACACACATAACAGCAAAGAGCATATCGATTTTCTTATATATTTCATATCGCAGTCCCTCCTATACTCTGAAAGAATTAATCTGGGTCATAAGCTTTTCCGAGGTGTCGGCAAGCTTCCTTGCTGTCTCAGCTACCTTCTCACTGTCATCTGTAATATTCTTTGATTCGGAAGCGATATTTCCGGCATTTCGTGAAATAAGCTCCGCACTGGCTGCCTGTTCCTCCGTTATGGAAGCGACATTGGTAGATACATCCGCGACCTTTAACATATTGGCTGCCATGTCATTAACCACCCTGTTGGCATCCACAATATTATCATATATCGTATCAAATGTTGCCACTGCCTGATGTACAAGCCTGCTGCTGGTATTTATCTCATCGACGCTGCCCTTTGCCTTATCAACCGTCTCCCCTACCAGACTTGTGACCTCATTTATAAGTGTCTGAATCTTCTGCACAGACTGATTACTGTTCGTTGCAAGACTTCCTATCTCTGTGGCAACAACCGCAAAGCCCTTTCCTGCGTCTCCTGCCCTTGCTGCCTCTATTGAAGCGTTGAGTGCCAAAAGATTCGTCTCGTCGGCAATCTCACCAATCATTCCTACAATCTTATTGATTTCCTGAGAGGCTGCTCCAACCTTGTCAATCGACTCCTGAAGCCCATTTATGGACTGTTCTATAAGCCCCATCGCTTCGCCGACCTTCTGCATATCGTTCTTGCCTGCTTCTGCAACCTCAACCGTGACATTCATCTTGTCCTCGGCATTATTGCTGCTGTCCCTTGTATCAGAAACAACAACTGCAAGTGCTGTTGCACTCTCTGCGATTTCCTGAACGGAGGCAGAGAGCTGGTCGACTGTCCCATTGAGTTCATCTATGTTTTTTGACTGCTTAAGCGAAGCCTCATACAATCCTCCGGAGACGGATGTACTCGATTCTGCCTGTCCTTTTAACGTCTCGGATATATTCGAGATATCATTTATCATGCTTCTTATTGCAGCTGTAAATTCCTTCATGCTGTGACCCATAAGCGTAATCTCATCATTTCCATTGGTCTTTATATCTACCGTAAAATCGCCGGAGGCCATTGTCACGATAGAGTCCGTGAGAGAACGAATCGGCTTAATCATAAAATGAATCATTCTTTCCATAAGTACCAGAATAACAGCAAGAACAACCACCGCTACTACTATCATTGTAATTCTAAGTGACGCAAGCTCTGAGAAAACAGCACTCTCCGGTACATAGGATACAAGCACCCAGTTAGTTCCTGTTATCTCCCTGAAATCAACAATGTTACCATCAAGCGTCATCGCCGTGTAATTCTGCTGTGATATTCTGTTTCCTATTGTACCAAGAAAGCCTGTACCATCGCTAAGCTTTCCGGTCAGTGTGTCATCACTCTTTGATAATATACTCTTGTTATCCTTGTCAACAAGAATTGCCTGTGCATCATCCATACTGATAAACGAATCGACAATAACCTGTATATGGGCTATCGGCACATCGACAACAAGAAGTCTTGTATTCTTTGCCTTTGCATTGCCACCAGACTTTTTCGAATCGCGGAGTATAGCTCCGGCACTAACCACATCAGTCCCGGCTTCATTGACATGCACATCGCCGAATGCCATATTAACTCTTGTCAATGCCTCATTATACCATGCGGATGATGCATCTGCCGTCTTTTTATAGTCCACACCCGCCGCCTGCATAACCTTTCCCGATGTATCCGCTATGTAAAATCCGTCCGGATAATCGGAGCTTCTTCCATAATAGCTGTCAAGCAGGCTCTGAAGCTGTGCATCCGTGTAATCCAGCGTCTCTATATCCTGCTTAAAGGTACTGAACACATTCAGCTTCTCCGACATCCAGGCCTCAATCCGCGATGCCTGATTCTTAGTTGAAAGTTCAAGTAACTGCATTGACTGATCCGTAATTATATTCTTGGAAATCGTATAGGAAATTATAATCAGGATAAGCACAAGAATCAGAACCAGTGCACTGACCGCAGCAAGAATCTTGGTTTTGATTGAAGTAATGGACTTCCTATGCTCTTTCTGCTCTCTCATATAAAAATCCCTCCTTAAAGTAGTAATATCAGATAACATATAACCTGAATAATTCTTATTATTGTTAAATATTACCATATTATAAAGGATTTTTCTATAGCTTTTGGTAATTTTGTCAATAATGCTTAACTATTCATAACCTCATTCATTTTTGAATCGTTAATATCAATCCTTTATAAAATCTATCACATCTCGCCTGGTCTCTGAATCTAATTGTCTGAACTCATCAATTGTTGATTTGCTTCCGTTATATTGCCAGGTCACAAGATTATCCAGCATTTTTTCATCCAATTCCTCTATGGACATATCTGTAATTTCCCTCATCAAAAATTCCAGACATTCTAAAGCCATATACTCATGGTTGCCAACTATACATATAACATTGGGCATTTCCATAAGTTTCATAAGGGTCTTTATTGGATGTGGTCCCCGATCCAGTATGTCCCCTAATATGTAAAGCATGTCCGTATCCTGAAGCTGAATCTTATCAAGCAGCTCTATAAACATATCATATTGACCATGTATGTCTGAAATAACATATGTCGCCATAAAAATCACCTTCCTTAATGTTAGTCCCACCAAATGTGAAGTTCTGATTTTTCCTTTATTATCTTTCTCATCTCTTCATAACCACCACTGCAAGCCACGTCTGCATTAATGTTCTCGCATTCACCCAGCAAAGTCTCTATCTCTATATCAGATAGTTTTCGATTAAACAAAAAATCAATACTATTATATGATAATCCGGTTATTTCTGCACAAAATTTCTCATCCCATTTCTTTGCTATATCGTACATTTCACATGCAGTAGGTGTTGAATTCCATCCTCCCCAGTAATTGCCAAGTAATGTAAATACTTCATAGGTATGAGCAACACTTCTAAAGTCAACCTTTCCTTGTGCGTTTCTGCCATCCGCCGGAGGCTTCTTTATGTTAATAAAGAAGTGTCTTCCCTCGCTCCTCCTGACTTCCCAGTTCTCCCCGCAAGGTCTGTTGGCATAAAATACAGCTCATGAATCCGTTTCCGGATTGTTTATCAAGGTTCAAAATGCAAAAAGATTTGGTAGAACATTTGTTCTTTTTATGTTATAATCTTCTTGTAGCCAAACCATTTCTCTCATTAGTGGCTACGTTTTCATGGGTTAATGATACGAAATTTTGTCTTGGATTATCATTGACAGAAAGTTGACCGGAAGTTGACGAAAAAGATAGGAAGTGATGAATTGCAAAACCGCATTACATTCTCCAACGTAATCGGAGTGTTATTGAAAAATAAAAAGAAAACTTATGCACAGTACCAGATGATTGAAGACATCTTCTATGACTGCCTGCGCAACATGGATTTATTTGAAAAAGAAGATTTTGAAAAAAATGTTACCTACAGCAGATGGTGTATCGGAGAACGCCCGATACCCAAGGAAATATTATCCTTACCCCTCTTCAAAAGATTCTGAAGATGTGGTAAAGGACATTATCCAGATGGTGGGCTGTCATACCCTTACTGTATGCCTGTCTGCATTATCCCTTACAGCCAGCGGCATTGAGCCGGAAGAACTGCTTGCTGAACTGAGGACCTGTGGACTGAATATCGCCTCTGGGGAAGATGTGGAACTGTATAAAGATGATGATTTTACCGACGGACTGATGATAGAGCATTTGCGAAAGCTCCTACAACTTGGTAAATTGTCCAATCAGCAATTGGACATTCTTCGCAATCTGTCTCTGCTATCGGTTGCCGGCATATTAAAGAATAGCTTCAAGAACTGGATGAAACTTGATAACCTTGCGAATGTAAACCACCTTAATCAAATACGGATTTATCAACGAAGATACAGCTAACAAGAAAATCAGCCTGCATCCACTGTTACAGGAAGTGATTTCCATTGAAACCATACCAACCGTGACTGCCTGCCGGACGATGGAAGAAGCCGGAGAAGGCGATTGAGTATAGGGATAAGTTTCTCGGGGTAAAACAATCGATTATAAAACAATCAGAATAATATTAATTTGTGACGCATAAACTACTACCACCACTAAAAATCCATTTGACAGCTTTTGCTTTCGATGGTATATTATCTTTAGTGGTTGCGCTGCGGAAACTTGCGATGCCCGCAGCCGGTGGAGTTCCATGCGTGGACTCCACTTTTTTTATGCCACAAAACAAAAGGAGAATTCAGAGATGGCTAACAAAACATTTCTCACATATGATGAGCAAATTGAAAAACTGGAAAAAGAAAAACAGCTTGTTATTTCTGATCCTGAATTTGCCAAAATAACATTACAAAAACTAAGCTATTTTTCATTAATTGGCGGATATAAAGATTTATTTAAGCATAAGCCATCCGGGAATTACCTACATGGTGTCACCTTTGAAGAAATTACCGCCTTTTATTACTTTGATGAAGAATTGAGAACGCTCTTTCTTAAATACATATTACATGTGGAAAGACAGCTAAAATCCATGGTGTCATATTACTTCTGTAAAAAATATGGTGAACAGCAAACAGCATATTTAACCGCTGAAAATTATAACTATACACGCAAAAATTCCAGCAAAATAAATCGTCTGATTACAACCTTAAGCAAAACTATAGCCTTGCCTAGCAACTATAGTTATATCACGCACCATGCAAGGGTATATAGTAATGTACCTTTGTGGGTAGCAACCAATGCGCTTACATTTGGACAGATTTCAAAAATGTATCAATATTCAACTTCTGATATCCGCACTAAGGTCAGTCTTAATTTCGCCAACATGTCAGAGGTTCAGTTACATCAGCTCATTCGTATTCTTGCAAGCTGTAGAAATGTATGTGCCCATAATGAAAGGCTTTATTCCTTCCAGGTAAATGAAGCAATTCCTGATATGGTTTTACATAGTAAATTGCAGTTACCACAGAAAAATGGTCAATATACTATCGGCAAGAAAGACCTGTTTGCAGTAGTAATAGCTCTACGTTATCTCATAGATAATCAAGAATTTAAGCTGTTTAAAACAGACCTCAAGCGATTGATTAATTCCGTTCTCAAAAACTGCCCTCATATCAGTCAGGAGCTGCTATTTTCCCAAATGGGCTTCCCTGAAAACTGGGAGAAAATTGTGCGCTATAAAAAGTAGTTGATTTCTTTCCACTCACAATTTATAGTATATGTGGTTGTGCTGTGTTGCTTGCGAGGCGCACGGCCGGTGGAGCTTCATGCGTGAACTCCACTTTATCATAGAAATTTTTATTTTTGCATTCTCCTGCTCTGTAACTCTCGATCTCACCTCCAAACCAGATAATTTATTTTTATATACATTAATACTCCTGTCAAGCAATTGTGTCTGCTCCCTTAACTGTTTATTAGTATCGATAGCTTGCCCATATAGTTGCTTAACCCGATTCAATTCAGCTATCGTTCTTTCCTTTTCTATCTTTTCATCCTCATACAATTTTGTACTCAAATATTTTCTAGGGAAACGCTGATTAATTCGTGCATTTCCGTATGATTTTTGATATAATATAGACATCAAATGAAAGGTCGTATACTTATGAATCAGCTAACATTTCCCGATATAGAATACTCCAAACGTGAAGAATTTCTTGATGCCATGGAAGAAATCATCCCATGGTCATACTGGGTAGAAATGATCCGCCCATATTATTTCGCTAACAAGCGTGGTCGCAAACCAATCGGTATCGAAATCATGCTTCGCATGTATCCTATGGAACGGCATACAAGCAGAAAAGGTGCAGCGGGCATTTGAGAAACTGAATTACCGGGAACAGACCTTACTTGAAAAGCGTCTTGCGATCTGCATGACCTGCGGGCGTGTCGGCTCATGGTAGAACCGCCCCACTTTTGAAGAATTAGCAGTTATGTTCGGGGTAGCACAGCCAGCGGTGCAGAACGTGCTTACCGAAAATCGGTGGACAAGCTGACAGAACTTCTGGTTGCCGATGGTGCTATCCATGCCGTTCAACTGAAACAGCAATCCAAGACTCGTCGCAAAAAGAAAATCGCCGCCGCAATCTACGAATACCAAGCAGACTGCGACGGCGAATGTGGCGAAATATCATTGGATTTTCAGAACGTCAAGGCAGAGGTCATTCGGCTTGCCGATTGGGATACAGTGAAAACAAACAAATTTGCAAGCAGAGCAATAGCCTATCTTCTGGACTGTGAGAACGAAAAATTGCCCAAGGAAATAATTGTGGCATTTGAATAATGAGGGAGTGGGATATATGGAGCAATTACTGATTGTTGAAGATGATATCGGTTTGAATCAAGGGTTATGCAAAGCACTGAAAGCAGATGCCCGGCAGATCATTTCCTGCCAAGACCTAAAAACTGCGAAGGAGCAGCTGCTTTGCGGCGGTGTATCCCTGATTCTGTTGGATATCAATCTGCCGGATGGCAGTGGGCTTGAGCTGCTCCGGGAGGTCA
>OGFI01000698.1_pt1 | contig 22691 bp, 38 predicted proteins | sample 1570901 | NCBI WGS metagenome assembly OGFI01 (sample SAMEA2582018, study PRJEB24529) | metagenome | biome: Human gut stool | place: China | collected 2011 | reverse complement strand
CAACTCAACTCAACTCAACTCAACTCAACTCAACTCAACTCAACTCAACTCAACTTGCTGATTATGTAGCTCAGCGCTTTTTTGTCAAGCAATTTTTCAGGGATTCACTGACTTTTTCAGTTAGTGGATCCTTTTTTGCTGCCAATGAGATGCCTTGGAAGGCAGGTGTCTCACTTGGCTAAAAAAGAAGTAAAAACCGACTTGTGGGTGGCTTCCCAGCTTCAAGAAGCCGGAATCAACTTTGATGCACAAGGATCCAACGTGAAGGAAATTAACGATGCCCTAAAGACTGCCTCAAAACGTGGGACGGGTCAGGCCGGTTACCCAGAGTACGTTGCCGTTATCAAAGACTACGTGCTCGTAGTTGAGGATAAGGCTACACTGGATAAGCAGAAGCAACTGGACGAAAACGGAATTCTTTCGATGGACGTCAAGGCTGTGACCGACTATGCCGTCAACGGCGCCTATTTCTATGCCAAGCATATCGCGCAAAATAGCACCTTTAAGAAGGTCTTTGCCGTTGGCGTGTCAGGCAGCGAAAAGCATCATAAGATTACGCCAGATTACGCCGCTTTACGTTGACGATCGTGAAGGATACAAGGAGTTACCAGACCTTGAATCTTTCGTATCATTCTCGCCGGCCAACATACGCGAATACTACACGCGCTACGTGCTAGAAGAACAGACGGACGTTGAGAAGACAACGGCGCAGATTCTAAAGGACGCGGCTGAGCTGCACGAGTATCTGCGTACGTACGGGACACTGAAGGATCAAGACAAGCCGCTAGTCGTTGCAGGAATCTTACTGGCGCTGGATGAGATTGAATATGGCGGCTTCAATATTGATAGTCTGACGGGCGATCACACGCCTGGCATGTACGATGGCGACAAGCTGATGAATGCCATTAAGGGACGCCTGACGCGTTCAAACGTGGGTCCAGACGCCAAGAAAGACAAGTTGCTGGCTGAGTTTTCAATTCTACAGACCAGTTTCCGCTTGAATGAGGTCAACGAAACACTAGGAAAAACGCCATTAAGATACTATACGGAGTTCCTGTACGATCGCGTCTTTAAAAGCATCAAGTACCAAAAGACCAGCGAGGACTTCATTGGACGGTTTTATGGCGAGTTTATGAGCTATTCCGGCGGCGATGGTCAGACGCTGGGCATCATTCTTACGCCGCATCATATTACGGACTTAATGTGTGAGCTGACGAACGTGCAGGCTGATGATGTCGTCTTGGACCCAACCTGCGGAACGGGTGGATTCCTGATTTCAGCCATGCACCGCATGCTGGCACTGGCCGAGTCTGATCAGCAGCGGAAGAACATTAAGAAAAAACAGCTCCATGGCTTTGAGCTGCAGAGCAATATGTTTGCCGTTGCCTGCACCAATATGATTCTGCGCCGTGACGGCAACAGTAATCTGGAATGCTGCGACTTTCTTGCCAAAAACCCAGCGCAAGTGCAGCTGAAGGGCGCAACCGTCGGCTTGATGAATCCGCCTTACTCGCAAGGTACCAAAGCAGATCCGTCACAATATGAGCTTTCCTTCATTGAGCATCTGCTGGATTCTTTAACGATTGGCGCTAGAGCCGCGGTGATCGTGCCACAATCCAGCATGACGGGAAAATCCAAGGATGAAAAGGACTTCAAAGACTCAATCATGGAGAAGCATACGCTGGAAGGCGTTATAACCTGCAATCCAGATACCTTTTATGGCGTAGGAGTCAACCCAGTCATTGCCGTGTTCACGGCTGGGGAGCCACACCCGGCAGACAAGATCTGCAAATTCATTGATTTTCGCGATGACGGCTATGAGGTGCGGGCGCATGTTGGCCTGGTCGAGGGTGATTCTGCCAAAGACAAGCGTCAGCATCTGCTGGACGTCTGGAATGGTCGTACCGAAGCACCATCAAAGTTCTGCGTTGAATCTACCGTCAAACCTGATGACGAATGGCTGCACTCATTTTATTATTTCAACGACGAGATTCCGGCTGATGCCGACTTTGAGAAGGCCATCGGCGACTACCTGACGTTTGAGTTCTCTATGATCATGCAGAACCGCGAGTACCTGTTTGAAGACAAAAAGGAGGGGAATTCTAAGGATATTCCTGAATTAAATGAAAAAGCATGGAACGAGTATAGTCTTGAAAAGATTTTCTCTGTTGGATCAGGAAAACGGTTAACAAACGCATATAAAATTGATGGGGACAGACCATTTATTGGTGCGACAGATAATAATAACGGTGTTACAGGCTTTGTCGGAAATAGCAATTCATCGCTTGATAAAAACGTGCTAGGCGTGAACTATAACGGTGCACCATGTATTGCTTTTTATCATCCGTATGAATGTATTTTTACAGATGACGTAAAACGTTTGCATCTACGCGATCATGACGATAATAAGTATGTGCTACTGTTTTTTAAAACTATTATCATGCAGCAGCGAAAGAAGTATGGCTATGGCTATAAATTTAAGGAAAAGCGCATGCTAAGACAAAAACTAATCCTTCCCGTCAATGCAGCTGGAGAACCAGACTACGAGTACATGGAACAGTATGCTAAGAACATGATGCTTAAAAAATATCGGCAATACCTGGAATATCTGGAAGGGCAACATTAAGTAAAAGAAAATCAGTCAGTCTTCAAGCGAGGATTGGCTGATTTTTTGTTATATATGGATTGAATATAGATTGTATTGAATCATATATACGGGAAGAGTGTCGAGGCGAGACTTATATATGCGCTATATATGTACTAAATATATATTGTATTGAATCGCATATATGAAGATGGCGGCGAGAATAAGGCTATATATGTGTCATATATATACTGTACAGAATCATATATAAGTTAAATATAGATTGTACTGAATTGTATATATGGGAATGAAGCGAGGGCGGATCCATATATACACCATATATAGATTGTACTGAAACATATATATGGTAACAGTGTTGAGGCGAGACTCATATATGTGCTGTATATAGACTAAATATATATCGTACTGAATCGCATATGTAAACATATGTTCTGTTAGAGGCTAAAAAAATAAACCACCGATCGTGGCAGGAAACATTTTATTTCAGCAGCTGCACCCGATGCCAAAAAGCCCATTCCACGTCCACAATAAACGACTGCGGAATGCCAAAGGTCTGCATCAGTGCCTCAGGAGTCTGAAAATACCAGCCGTGCGTCCGACTGTACTGCAAAAGCAGGCAGATGGCCGTGCGATTGCCGGAACTTTCGTACTTTTCGCAGACGCTGACGTACTCGCAGGCATAGGCAGGCGGATCCTGATCAATGATATGGCCGATCTCATGGGCCAGGGTAAAGGGACGCTCGTTGACCGGCTGCCAGTTTGGATTGTACAGCACGAGACGCTCCTTGGGATTCGCCTGCGAGGGCCAGTCATGAGGCCATTCGCAGCAGGTTACGACTGTAATACCGTGGTGCCTGCAGTAGGCCAGCAGCCAGTCGATTACTTCGTCCATCGTCATCACTCCCCGCCTCAGTGGTTATTGATCGTCATTCTCGTCGTTTTTGATCTGCGTGTCCAGGTAGGCTTTCAGGATGGCCTTCATCGACGCGCGCTGGGCATCAGAGATCTTGATGCCGCGGTAGCTGTGCATCTCATCAACCAGGTCGTCAACGCTCTTGGCTTTTTCGGGCTTTTGGGTAGCAATAGGTAATTCATCGCCAGGTCGGCTTGGCCGCTTTTTGTCAGCATCAAGGCCCATTAACCATGCTTCATTAACGTCTAAGGCCTTGGCCAGAATATACAGATAGTTTTGCTTGGCTTTGAAGGTTCCTCGTAAATATTTCGAAATTGAAGTTCTGGTAATTCCGGTTCTTCTTGATAATTCAGCTTGAGATATTCCTTTTTCATCCATGGCTTCTCGTAAGCGTGACTGGAATGTAGCCATTATTTTCCCCCCAAGCGTGTAATTATGAATGTAATTTACTGTAAATACGATCCGTAATTATTTTAATTATGCTTTTTTATGATAACATAACGTCCTATTTTCAGCATGAATCGTAAATTAAAATTTACGTTTTAATTGATTTTAAGATTGATTTGTAATATATTTTTTGTAAACAAATGATGCATGTGAAAAAGGGGGGCAAGCCGTGCATGAAAACTATAAAATAATTTATGACTATGACTATTCGCTTTTGAAAAAACGCATGAATGACTATCGGTACTCCGTCCGCTCCTTAGCAGAAAGTATTGGTATAACACGGGTTTCACTGAGCAACAAGCTCAACAACCATTTGCCATTTTCGCAAGACGAAATTTTGAAAATCGCAAAGCTGTTGGACATTAATTACGACCAGATAGCTCATTATTTTTTTGCTATTGCTGTTAACAAACATTTACAAAACGTGAACACTAAAAATGGGGTTAACCCCTTGGAGTCGAGAGAAAAAATTACAAATTGTAAAAAACAAGGTGATTTTTATGACTGATGAGCAGACAATCCTGACGCTGGCTCGGGTGCTCAAGAATTCAGACCAGGCCATCATGGTCGATCAGCTGCTGAATTGGCAGCAGGAGAAGGCGCGCATCAATGATCCGGAAGCCTTTCATGAAGGTGCCTGGTGGGTCTACATGCCGATCCGTGCCTGGCAAGAGCAGCTGAGCTGGATCTCGGAACATACAATTCGGCGGAATTTGAAAGAGCTGAAAGAGCTGGACCTGATCCGCATCGGGGACTTTAACCGGTATCGTTACGATCGCACCAGGTGGTATGCAGTGAACGAGGAAAAGCTGAAGAAGATGATCTCGGAAAGGTGAGCGAGTAATGTATCGCAAGCAAATAACGCTCCGCCTCTCTGAAGAGCTGTATCAACAGCTACGACGGGAAGCAGAGCGTCTACACATAACTAAGCAAGATTTATTGATCTTGATTCTTAATTCTTATTGTTCCTATCAAGGTGTTCGCGGATTGCCACAAGTATCTCTTTAGAGAGAGGACGAAAATTATCATCAGCTACTTTTTTCAGCTGATCATACATGTCCACCGGCAAGCGTAATGTAAAATTTTTAGTTTTTGCCATTTCAACAAGCCCCTTTTTTCTCATATGGTGTCTCATTGATGATATACCAAAATGATACCAAAAAGGGTATTGATACCAGAGTGATACCAGATTATAATAGTTAGAAATGATACCAATTTGGCATCAAAAAGGAGCGATAAATATGGAAAAGCGCAGCTTCACTTTACGTTTACCAGTTGATTTAGACAAAGCACTCAAAGAGTTGGCACGATCTAGCAATCAGACAAAATCTCAAGTTATCAGAGATGCTATCAAGTTCCATTTGGATCAAAACACTAAACGAGGTGATCGTCATGAATGAAACATACCAGTCCCAGTCCCAGTCATCGTTGCTGATCGACGAACCACCAATGCTGATGCTGCCAAGTTTGGCCAAAGTGTTAAAGAGTGCAGATAAGGCCATCATTGTTCAGCAGATTCATTATTGGCTTCAGATTAAGCGAAAGGCTAAGGATACTCGATCGTTTAAAGAAGGTCGCTGGTGGGTTTATAACTCATTTCGCGAATGGCACAAACAATTCATCTGGATATCTGAGCGGACCATTCAGCGGCACTTTAAAGATCTGGTTGCTCAAGGCATAATCATTGTCGGCAATTTCAACAATCAAAATTATGATCGAACCAATTGGTACACTCTTAGCTACGAACGACTAAATGAACTGACTATGACAGATTGTCGTAACCATTACGACGGGTTGTCATATCCATCACGACAGGTTGACGTAATGGATAACGACAACTTGTCAGGGGAATCACGACAAGTTGTCAGGGGTATTACGACAGATTGTCGTGACCAATACCATAGATTACCAGAGACTACTTCAGAGATTATCTCAAAGACTTCATCATCATCCACTTATGCAACTAACAGTGAATATATACATAGTGATACGACTGCTTCTTCACCGTCAGCTGCTGATGACGCTGGACGGACACAACCTGGTCAGTCTTTGACTCAATCAATTGCTACTGCTTCGCCTGCTCAACCGCAACAGCCTGCTGTTCAGCCACAACGGCCACAACGTCAGCCTCAGCTAAGCGGCTGGGCGGAGCCGGCTGATCCAAGTGGTCCTGACTCTTTGGCTGACCCCAACGGTATGAACGCAATCTTCCGCATCTGGGCAGATCTTTGGAGCTGGCCCAACTCAACGACAATCGCTGACTTGACGGCATGGGTGAAGGATTTCGGGCCGGACGTGGTACTGTACGCGATCAAAAAGGCGGCCACGGCTGATGCCAGTCGGCCTCATGCGTATATGGCAGCGATCATTCGCGGCTACCGCAACGCTGGGCTAAAGACCCTGGATGATGTTAAAGCGGCCGACAATGCTCGTGAACAGCAGAGTTACGGCCGGCCGCAATATAACAACAACCGTGGCAATCGGGCCAACGTTCAAGAAAAGCTGCCAGATTGGGCGCAGCAGAAGGACGATGAGGCACAGGATAAGCCGAAAACCGCTGAACAGCTATATGGCGAACGGTTAGAGCGCGATCTGCATCGGGCCGTCATGCTGCAGCAGCAGCTTTATGCCGTTGACCTGACCGCGATCTGCCACAATTTGGATCAGCCGGACGGCCATGGCTATTTATCACCGAATGCGACTAAGCTGTTTGAACAATACTGCGCACAGAACAATCTAGATGTTGTTGCTGAAATAGAAAAAGCCCGCGAAACTGCGGACTTTGATTAATCAATATTAAGACATTTGAAGTTTGATTTATGTATTACAGAATAGTCGAAAAAGACTGATAAATCAAGCTTCTGACGATGAAAGTTAGGAGATTTAAAAAAATGATCACTGTAAAACAATTTAATCAAGCAGCCGCAGCCAAGGGCTTTACGACGTCTGTTGACGCATCGCTAGGCCTGATCTTGCTCAAGCACCACGAAACTGCGGTCTGGGCGATCGCTGTCCACAAAGTTGGCGCGGCTAGTCAACTGGCTCCCCTGGAGCTGAACCAGGCCATCCAGGCACAAGATCTGGCGGAGGCTTTGGCTAACACCGATTTGGCTGACCGCTACGCTGATATCTTTGAACTTTTCTAGGCCGGGAGGAGCGTTATGCAAGAAGTTACAAAGAGCGATGATGCGCGGCAGGCCAAGCTTTATCAGCGGTTTGGCAATTTGCCGGTGCCGGAAGACCTGGTTGACTTTTACCAGCACCTGGATCCCGCGGACCTAGTTGATTTCGTCCAAGTTGAAAGCGAGTACGTTAATGTGATTCAGGGCACGCGGCTGCAGCTTGGCCGAGTCTATCGGGCGGCTCAGAAGCTGTTTGCACATGCTGGGAGCCGGTCTGACTTGCACGAAACGATGACTTTTGAGCGGTGGGTGCGTGCGCACGGCCAGTCGAAACAGACCGCGCTTCGCCTGATTACACTAGCTGATCAGGTGGATCTCATTCAAGCGCAGGCTTTGGATACCCATGACGATGGCCAGCTGATGGTCGAAAACTATTTGACACTCAGCCAGAGTGATCAAATGGCAATCGCGGACGGCAAGGTCGACGAAAAGGTTGTCGGCATGCTGCTGCATGCCACACCGGATATGCGTCAATCGCCAATCTGGAAGGGAATGCTCAAGGAGCTGCATGAAAGTCGGCAGGCAATTGAGGCGCAGAAAAAACAGCTGCAGAACCAGACCAATCAGATTCAGCAATTAACCCAGCGCAACAGTGATTTGGAGCGCTCCAGATCCGATTTTACGGACCAGCTGTCCGCCGAAAAAGAGGAGAATCGCCACTTACAGCTGCAGCTGGCCGAAGCACAGGCACAAGAGCCGGAACCAGTCGAGGTCCCGCCAGCTGACTACGATGAGCTGAAAGAGCGACGCGTAGAGCTTGAGGCTCAGCTTAAAGACACCGAACAGACGCTGGAAGAGGTCAAAAAAGAGCTGCACGAAGCGCAGAATACGTCAACTGGCACCTACTCGCAAGAAGATATCGATGATCTGCAGGCGCAGCTGGCAGAGCTGACGCAGCAGAATCAAGTGCTGACCAAACAGGTCAAAGCGCAGGCGGCGCATGAAGATTCGCGACAGAAAGCCTTTCAAACGGTTTCGGCCCGCTCAACCGATATGCTGTCGGCGCTACCGCGGACGCTGGACGTAATGGCCTTGGCTGGCGACATTGAGCAGTTGACGGATAAGGAGCTGCAGCAGACGGATTTGCCCGCTTTAGCCAACGCACTGGAAGACAAGGCCAACCAGCTACGAAAGCTGATGCACGAGAGTCAGCGCGTGGTTGAGGGCGACTTCTTGGAGGTTAAAGGGAAGGGGGTCGATGGCGCATGATGTATGCCAAAGGCAAGTACGTCAACGTTGACGGTCTCTCCTCGCAGACGTACTACCTGCGGGTCCCACCAGATAAGCTACGCGAGTTTCAAACGGCCATCTTAAAGGCCAGTCGTCATGACTATCTGGCGCTGGCCACCGATCAAGGCTGTCGGCTGCGCGCGGTCCTGCTTGAAGGACGCTTGATCCGGCAGCTGCCTAAAAGCGCTAAAGCGGTCGGGGACTGCTTTGCCGTCCTGTATGGTGCTGATAGCCGGCCCTTGATGACCATTGATCTGGTTCAAACAATCCCGCAGTCGGTCATGGAGCGCACGCTATCCAATCTGGCAGCTAAGATCTACTTGCCGGAAGCACGGCATCAGCTGCCAAAGTGAGGCGGTTATGATCAGAAACGGGAAGGATCAGAGGCCTACACGGGCACAAGTACGTGAGCAGCAGCTGCATGATCTGATCAAGGGCAGCTGGGAGACTGAAGAACAAACAGAGGCACGGTCAGACGATCGGCATATAGTCAGCGACTTCATCATGTCGCTGGTCGTGATCCTGATTCTGCTGGCCGCCGGCTGGATAGCAGCCGTATTTTTAAGGGGGCTGAGTTTATGAAGTTTTGCTATGTCGTGTCGAGAAAAGAGGGCGATGATGTGGAGCCGATTGCGGTTTTCCGCCGTCTCAAGCCGGCACTGAAGTACGTTAAACGCCATGGCATGGAGCCGGAAACCGCGAGGCAGGACAACGCCTATCAGGGTCGGCTTGAGCAAGGGTGGGTCGTTGACTTTGTACCGGTGACGATTCCTGATCAAGCTGCCAACATGGCGATGGTCAAGGCTAAACTGACCATTGGCAAGGCAATTTTTAAGGAGTGACGGTGATGACTGAAAAAAGTATACGATGCGCGACGTTTATCAGCGTGTCTACGCCGATATCGGCATCGTTCCAGTCCATGCCATGTGGCTGGACGGCAAAACGTTTACGGAGCGCGAGTTTGAAGAAAAAGTCCAGGAGCTTAAACAGGTTCTGCTCAAAATCTTTGAGGACGTGGATAAGGAAATGGTGCAGAGAGAGGAAGATGAGGACTCATGAGCATTGCCAACAGCGAGTTTCAGATCTATGTCGGCCAGTCGATCTGGTGCAGTAAACATGGCCGGGAACGGCTGATTGTCGGGCAGATCGTTGAAACGGCTAATGAATACGATGTTGAGCTTTTCTACGGTCCGCGGCGCTTGATTTTCTTCCAGTCGCTTCGGCTGAAGAAGAGCGCCGGCTGGCACCGCATCAGGCAAGAAAGAAGGAGATATCAATATGTATAGCGACAATCCGATCAAAGAACAGAGGCGGCGCCGGGTCACAATCGGCATTATTGCCGTTCTCATTATCAGCGGTGCGCTGTTCGGCTTTCACTTTTTCCATAGCTACCGCCGAACCGACACAACTGCTCAGGCAAAGCTAATGAGCAGCAGTACGCCTACCGTCGTGGTGTTCTACTCGAAAACCTGTTCAGACTGCAAACATGTTGCGGCAACGGTACATAAAGCTGACTATGAAAGCCGCCTGGCTGACAACGTGATCGGCCTGTGCGATGCGTCAAGCAAACGGCATCATGTTGCGTATGTCGAGTGGCAGAACAGCCGCGATAAAGGTCTGTTTGAACAGTACAGCGTCAAGTCGGTACCAACTTTCATGGTCTTTCAAAACGGCCAGCCGCAGCCACTGGAAACAGTCAATAGTCTGCCGGTCTATCAATACAGCGGTACCGATAAACAGAAGATCAAGCAGATCTTCCAACGGCTGACTTTGGAAGCGCAGGTGACTAAAAATTAAAACAACTAAACAACTTGCCGCAGAACGGCGGAATCGTCGTCGGCGAGATTGGGAGAACAAGGTTTACTTCAGACGGCTGATGGCGATTGGTAAGGCGCAGAAAAATTTTTCCGAGGCCATGACTGCAGAGGAGCCGGTGATTGCCTTTTGGACTGACCTGATCGGCATGCCCAGCGAACATGTCTGCGTTGAGCTGACCAGTCTATCCACGCGGTATAGTGCTGATGAGGTGATCGATTGGATCAAGATTGTTTACGCTAATGGGTTTTCAGATGCAGATAAAGCGATTGAACGGATCAGCAAAGCGCTGGAGCTTGATTATAAATACAATCAATCGGAATTGTGGTAAGTGAAAATTAGCGCTTAAAAAGGTTTTTAAAACGTTTTAAATCAAAAGGAGAGATTCAATGCCTTTCGCAAAGCCGCCAAGTATATCAATCAAGCTGGGGTCTTAGAACAGACCTACACGCCGAAGATGCTCAAACGCCTGCGCGATGACGTGCGGTTGGTGCCGAAAATTCGCCGGCGCCGTTACACGCAGGAACAGCTGGATACCTTTGTCAAAGAGGTCCGGCCACGCTAAAGGGGGATAACACTATGGAAAATGAAAAGAAGAACAGCGAAGAACGCGCAGAAAACACTAAATCATTTGATCATGAAGATGTTTATGAAGAGCTTACTGACGAAGAGCTTTCTGATTCTTACATGCATGATGGTTTCCCATTCAGGGACGCTACTGAAGAACTGGACTCACAGTATGAAGATTTTATGGACTGGAAAACAGAATATTTTGGGAATAGATTCTATCCATCAAGCATGAAGGTTGTCTTTAATCACAATCGTCCGCAGCTTTCTATCAACCTCGAACGCAATTACGTATATCACATTTTTGAATGTGATTGGGGACAATACTTAAACAAGACTAGCTTGTTTAAAGACTTTTATGAATCATTTGAAAAGAATAATAAATTAAGTGATGGAAGCCCACGATACGAAATCATTAAGGCTTGGAGCGAGATGACTAATCCAGAAGATGATTCAGGTGTGGGCCGTATTTATGAAGCTGGATACATTCTATACAAAGAATATTTGGAAGATTAAGGAAGGCGAATTACCAATGAATGAGGCAAAGAAAAAGGCAGCCCTGGAGCTGCAGCTGACGGACGAGATCAAAAAGGATCTCATGGACGATATCGACAAAGCGCAGACGATTAGTCACCACTGGGAGGGCCAGCTGGACGGGACTGATCTGCTTCAAACGTACTATCCAGAAGCGGCCAAGGTCGGCACGACGCCGCTGATGGGCGACGTATTGGCACTGCATTTAACCTACTGGCTCAATAATGAGGGCATCTGCTGTGCCAAGCCGCGCATGATGAAGTACCGAACGCGGATCTCGATCAGCGGTTATCCGCTGAATGAAATGGACTCAGCCTGGCTGACAGACTGGTTTGCTCAGCGCAACCAATATATCCTGGACGATTTGAACACGGCCAAGACCATTGCAGAACAGATCTTAGAGAACGAAGCAAACAGCGAAGAAAGTGAGGAAGCAGACGATGACGAAGGTAATGAAAACTAATGCGCGCGGGGAAAAGAAACAGTTTGACACTGTAGATGGCATGATGCCGTTTGCCATCAGCGTTAATACTGACGGCTATGAGGGCGATGATGCACAAACGGATATCATCATCGAAAACGATGGCGCCGGCGTCCTGCATGACGTGGCCGTTGAAGCTGACGGTGAGGTACAGTACTTCAGCAACGTGAAGCAGCTGAAGTTTACGACAATGGGTAGTCTTGAGCGTGAGGACCTGGCTGAAATGCTGCGCTGGGTGGCTGATCAGCTTGATGTCTAGGCCAGAAAGGAGCAGTCATGCTGGATAAGCTTAAACGCCTCCGAGAAGCCTGGCAGAAGAAGCTGGCTAAGTTTTACGAGTGGCACACCGAACATGCCATGCAGCGCAAACTGATCGTCTCCGGTACGCTGGTGGCCATCATGGCGGCCCTACTGATCGGTACGAAAACGGCTCCCAAACAGTCGCGCTTTACCAATACGCCGCTAAATACGCAGGAATCGTTTGGCCAAAACTCCAGCGCTACGATTGCCATGACGTCGCGGCAATATAACGCTAAAAAGCACTTCATGGTGATCAAGTTTCAAGTGCAGGCCAGCAGCGGTCAAGTAATTAATCCGCGCAGCATCAAACTGAATGCCAGCACGCTTCAGCACCAGGACGCCAGCTATCAGGTCCTGCCCTTGGCCAACAACAGCTATGTGATGGTCATCAGCAATCTGAAGCCCGGCTATCAGGCCCTGCAGATCGTGGCCACGAACAAGAATCCTGATCTGAGCCAGCTGACGACGACTGATGAGGACTACGATGGGACCAGCTCATCGTCCTCGTCAGCAACCAGCAATGCCAACAGCAATCAGGCCAAGAACAAGTACAAGTTCATTATTAACGAGAGCGACAAGTTCATCGACAATACGCTGGTCAAAAAATCGCAGAAACAGTACGCAGTCGAATCGCTCAACGGCTCAATCAAGAACCTGAACAAGAGCATTGACAAACAGCAGGCCGCGATCAAGGACTATCAGGCCCAGATTACGGCTGACAAGGTGGGAATCGAGCAGATTCAAAAGGATAGTCAGTACAAGGCTGATGACGATTCCGGCTCGGACACGATTCGCAGTGCGCAGTCTGATATCACCAATCAGCAGGCCAATATTGACCAGGCCAACAAAAAAATCGCCAAGTACCAAGAACAGATCAAGCTTTATCGCAAGCAGATCCGCGATATTAAAAACGGCAGCTACCGCTTTATCGCAACCAAGAGTACGGGCGAGTTGAAATAATTTATTGAGATATGAAAGGGGGCTAGGCTCGGCAGATCATGGGTCTGTCGGGCTTTTTTTATGAAAAAATACTTGATTTTGGCTTCAATCAGCGAACGCATGATGGTACCGCTTTGCTCGGACACGCTCAGTCCGGATATCCTGCTGGTTTTAATCGCCGGCATCTGCAAGACGTTTACGGAACTTTATGACGATAAAATGCCATTGCAGAACGCAATTGTGACGATGGCTGAATTTTACAACGTCTGGGATCCTACCAGCAACGGCACTGTCACGATGGATTATCTGCTTAACCATGATGACGAGGTGCAATGGGCAAAGCTGGAGGAGGCCTACGAAGCAACTGAGGACGTTGGGCCGTACGATCTGCTCGGCTATCCAGTTTATCTAAGCGTCCGCTCATATTTAAACGGCAAGGGATACGTTTCGGAGGAGGATATCGATGAGTACTTTAAAAACCACCCAGAGTCAGACGAATGATCCGCGATGCTGGTCGTTTGCCAGACGGGCGCTGGCGGAAAAACGCAGCGAAGCTAAGCGCAAGCCATTCTGGTTTTGGATTGAAGTAGAACTGCCCAACCGGGAAAAACAGTGGTATCAATTACCGAAAGATCTGCAGTTTGCCATGCGGCAGTATCTGCATGAGCAGCCGAAAAACTGGCCTGCCGTTTTAAAAGGAGCGTTGGTCAACGTGCCACGATCCGACTATGACGATCAGGGCTATGCCAGCCTCACGCTGGGTATGATTCGGCAGGTTAAGATTCGGCATCGACACACAAGCATCAGCCAGCAGGTGGCGCGCAGTCAGTTCATCATGCCGGAGTGGACCTGGTACGGATTAGCCAACCGGACGCAGATTAAACGCTTCATGTTTCACGATCACGACACTGGCAACCGTAAGAACATCTTGAACGCATTACGGCACTGGGAAATGCGGTTCTTGCTGAAAAAATATTTTAAGATTGGAGATTTTTAACATGAGATTTGAAACGATACACGAGATTCGCAGTCGATTCTTTATCAAGCACGAAACGCCAGAAGAAATTGCCGATACGATCGACTATTCGGAGCTGCTGGAGGAATTTAAGGAGCTGGGTATTGTCTTTGACGATCACGGCACGCTGAGCTGGCACGGCCGCAAAATTGGCGGCATGAACAAGAGCTATGCCGTCAGCCTGCTGCGGAAAATGATGGTGCGGATCATCATCAGAGAATTCATGATTGACGATCAGGTAAGTCAATACGAGGCACTCGAAAAGCAGCAGATTGCACTGGCAGTTATGCAGATCTCGCCAGAAATTATGGCCATGGATATTGACTTTCATGATCTAATCAGCGTCCTGATTGACCAGGCATTTACTTTTGATACAACAAGATCGAAATGGATTGAACTTGAATACGCCGGCCAAAAACTGGGCGCGTTTGTCAATCCGTATTCCAGTCAAAGTACAATCGCTGATACAAACTATGAGGCCGTTGTGCAGATTTTAAAACTGCTGGTCACGCCATTTATGCTGAAGAACTATCAGCCGGTTGTAAAAGTCGATTTGAATGAGGAGGACGAGTGAAATGAGCAATGGAATATTGACCATGGTTGCTACTAGCGGTTGCGTCGTAATTTTTGGAATCGAAACATTGCTTATGGCAATCCTAGGTGTTGATCCAGAAACAGAGAAGGTAAAGAAAAATTTCTTCGATGAGGACTACAGCCAAGGATATCAAGAAATTCAAAAATTATACCTGAAAGAACTGAAATCAAAGACAGAGTTAGTCCAACTAAGAAAACAAGAAATGATTCAAAAATCAATTCATTCAATTTCTGGGGAGAAAAGTTATCAACGAGACCCATATAGTACAAAATGAATTATTTCAGCTGAAGGTACTAATAGTTTTATGAGTTTTTCAAATTTCATAAAGGTGGTTCTCTTTCAATGGATACAACGATATTTTTAATAACTCTAGTGTTAGCAGTGATAATGGCTTTTGGATTGCTAGATATCCTTTTGAAGATTCGAAATAGTTTAGAAAGTCAGGCTAAAAAGCTTGGTCGTGATCAAGCAATCAAAGATTATTTTCTCGACACTCCGAGAAAAAGTCAATCACCATATAAGTTAGGAACAGGAGGATTAACCGTGTGGGAAGTCATTGAAGTCTATCTGATGGAACAAAATATGAAGCCGATTGAGCTGGCTGAAAAAGCGGGTATCTCAACTGGAACGCTCAGCGATTTAAAGTCAGGTCGGTTGAAAAATCCATCGTTTAAGCTGCTGGAAAAAATCGCTGACGTGCTGAATATCGATATGAATGAATTCCGCGGATTGAGTTAAAAATTGGCAGGCCGGTCGGCAGCGACTGGTCACGCCATTTATGCTGAAGAACTATCAGCCGGTTGTAAAAGTCGTTTTGAATGAGGGAGACGAGTGATGTTAGGTTATGTAGGTGAAGTATTAACTGCTCTAATTTTTCCAATATTTATTTTTATGGTCAGTAAGACAGACAACTATGGTCGGTTAGAGAAAAAATATTTGACTAAGATTGAATCCTATAAAGAAATTGTAGATCGTCGTCGAGAATTAATGGTTCAAAAATCATTAAACGTTATTCATGATCAAAAAAAGATTTAGCCGAAACATAAACAATAATAAAGACAAAAAAGATAACTGAGGGTTTTGATAAGTCTGAACCCAAATTAAAAAAAGGAGACCATAAAAAGCAGAAAATCAAAGTGATCATCTGCAGATTTCCCCAAAGATTGGTCATTAAACTACAAAGCTGTATTTTTCTATGAAAAATCATTGATGCCAAAAATAATATGACGATATATACAGTGAAACAGTCATCAAACTTTGCCAAGGTTTCGATAGGAACAGTGAGCGTGTGCTGAGGATCAAGGTGCAAAAATTTCAATAGCGCTTTGGTACCAGGACTATCAAAACGCCCATAAATTGCTACAAAAAAGCTAAGTACAAGCATTGGCTCAATAATCTTAGAAGCGATATTAGAAAACTGAAAAAGTTTTTTTAAATTGTCAATTTGAATCATAAGAAGGCCTGTTAAATGAACGTAACTAAAATTATAGAGATTGCCATAGCATTAGTTGCTTTGGTTCTCTATCTCTTGATGGTCTCTAAAGCAGCCAAGCTAGGAGCGGCTCTTGGAAAAGATCAAGCAATCAAAGATTATTTTCTCGACACTCCGAGAAAAAGTCAATCGCCATATAAATTAGGAACAGGAGGATTAACCATGTGGGAAGTCATTGAAGTCCATCTGATGGAGCAAAATATGAAGCCGATTGAGCTGGCTGAAAAAGCGGGCATCTCAACCGGAACGCTCAGCGATTTAAAGTCAGGCCGATTGAAAAATCCATCGTTTAAGCTGCTGGAAAAAATTGCTGACGTGCTGAATATCGATATGAATGAGTTTCGCGGATTGAGTTAAAAATTGGCAGGCCGGTCGGCAACGGCTGGTCTGTTTTTTTTTAAATAAAAAAGTCGGCAATTAAGCCGACTTAGAATCAAGATTTAGTTTTGCTAAATTGTGATAATGCGCGTTTCATATCTTCCCCAATTTTATTCCAATCTGAAGATGGAAAATTATCAGAAGATTTTGATTTATCACTTTTACCAGCGATTAGGAATGTGAGTGAGATGCTAGTGACGATCTTGTTAACTAAATTGACGAATTTCAATTTTGATGCCCTCACTTTGTATTTTCTGTTAGGCATTATCGTAAAGCTGGAAATACTAAATTGCAATTACAATCCGATGATTTTTTACGTGGCGAAACTTTGAAAAAATCGAAAAAAGGATAAAGTACCATTAGACGCGGCACGGACGCGTTTTGGAAAGGCAAAAGGACGCATTGCGGACGCATAATAGGCGCAAGCCGAGGGTATTAGCGCTACTGCCCGGATCCCCGCCACTGGTGGGCCGCCGACTTGTCGGTGGTAGATCCCCCTTATGCTCTTTAAAATTTGTGAGACTAAGAAAGGAGATTTTTATGGCATCTTCAAAAATCGCGATCAAAATTGATGCACAAGTCTATGAAAAAATTTCGACCGCAGCCAAACAAAATCATCTTAATAAAACTGAGATGCTGGAATTGATTGTTAAAAATTATTTTCACGATAAAGCAATTGAAGAAGGAAATTCGGAATTAAAATCGATCATACGTAATTACAACGAGAACCTCGCATCAATTTCAGAAAATCTGAAAAAGCTGGCTGGCGATTCGGAAATGACTAAGAATTATATTCGAATGTTTTTTGAGGAGCTAACTGGCGTATATGATCCAGATGATCTTGACGGCAGTGATTTCAAAAATTAAAAGGAGTGAGATTGATGGATCTTCAGAATCACTTTTCAATTCGTTTATATGACAAGACGGTAGCTAACCTTAATTATTTGTTGGCGCAATGGAATGCAAAACCATTTTTGATTAAACGAATGCCAGATAATCGTAGCGCCTTGATCAATATGCTGCTGACTGACTACTCAAACTATTTAATAGAAGAACAACGGCAGGACAAAAAGAAAAGCTACGATCAAATTGCAGCTGAACTTAATCACTCAAGATCAGAACGTGAGACGGTTGAAAAATTGCATCGTGAAAACGAGAAACTGCACAAAGATAATATGCAATTGCTCAATCGATTGAATGAGTTGTATTACCTTCAGATGGTTTTATTTAAACATTCAAATCAGATTGCAGATGTAGATCTTGAATCGATGTTTGAATTCGGATCAACCGAATTCAAAATTCATCAGGCTTTGCAGCAGTTGGTTGATGAAGATAACAAGCGACTGTTCGTTAAAACTAAAAAACAAAAGAATAATAACTAGAGGCGGATTGCAATGACTGAAAATAAGATGACGGTTCGTTTCTACAAGAAAACAGCAGCGCAGTTGGCATACCTGGAAAAGCTATGGGAAACCAAACCGATGTTGATTGAGAAAATGCCAAGTACCAGAAATGCTTTTATCAATATGCTTTTGCAGGATTATCTGGAAATTATCATTAAGAACCTGGACGGAAATTCAAAAGTTAGTTATGAATCACTGAAGAAAAAATTGCTGACGCCAAAAAATACGCAGCTGGAACAAGTCAAACAAAACCAATTTAATCTGGCTAATCGACTGAATGAACTTTATTACCTGGAAATGATTGCGACGAAAGTTCTAATTGAGACTGGCGGCTTAAACGATCTTGAATCGATGTTTGAATTTGGCTCGACGGAGTACAAAACTCATCAGGCTTTGCAGCAGCTGGTTGATGAAGATAATAAGCGACTGTTTGCTAAAACTAAGAATCAAAAAGGGTGATCAGAATGCGAGTAAAAAACAATCAGGATTTCTATCGGGCGCTGCATGCTTTGGAAGAAGATCCAAAGTGGTTTACGCATGTAGGACAAGAGAGCGGATTGGATCAGTACATTGACGATGGCGATCCGCAAACGGACGTTAAAACAGTTTTAGAGGATCGAAAACGACTAAAAAAAGTCCGCAAGATGCTGCAGGTTAATCCGCAAGCATGGCGTACTGGCAGCAAGCGCGATACGGTCCGCTTGATCGTAACGTACTATGCTCGGTTCGGTTTGAGCTACAAAGATATGTCGGGGATTTTACATATTCCGGTCAGCACGCTTCGGCATGGTTATCCGCCATTTAAAAAAGACGAGGTGATCAATTCTGACTTGCGCGTTGAGCTAAAGGATAAGTTTGGCAAGCACGTTCGACTGTAAAAAAAGAGGTGAACAGTTTGTATATGACCAAAGAAGGTGAGCAGTCGCCGGATATCATCTATACGCAGACGTTTCACGTGGCACAGGCAAAATATCTCGGCTATACGGAACGGAAGGAAGCCATTAATCCGGAGAAAGATTTTGAGCTGGAAAACAATCCATATGCTGATCAGATTCAAAAGGATCCTGATGAAAAATTCGCCGGCTACATTGGGTATACGGATCGGCAGGCCGCTACCAAACTTGAGCGGGGCGTTGACAAGAATCGCTATCCGACTTTCACGAAAGATAGCCTCAACATTGACAATCACCAGCACCAGGAACTGATCGATAATCTCAATCTGGCGCAGAAAAATAAGACTATGCTCTGGGCCGGCGTGATCTCGTTCAGTCCGGAATTTATTCGCGAGGCGGGGCTGTATGACGAGAAAACCAAAACGGTTGATCAGCGGGCAATCAAGCTGGCGGTTCAAAAAGCCATGCCTGGTTTTTTGGCGCAAGAAGAGCTGAACAATTCAGAAACTTTCTGGTGGGGCGACGTGCACTTAAATACGGATCACGTCCACGTACACCTGGCCATTAGTCAGCGACAGAATACGCGTGAGATGAAAAATGGAGAGCCGGTTGGCATGTTTCATACCAAGTCGCTGCGTCGGCTTAAATCTGATGTCCACCATGAGCTGGCACAATCAATCAATTGTGAGCGCGATGCAGAATTGGACAAAGAGATTGATCATCTGCGGAAGGATCTGGTGGAGAACGTGCAGTGGCTGGTGCGGCACGATGCGGATCAGCAACAGCAGCTGCAGAATATCTATTGGTCGCTGCCTCAGTATCGCGACAAACGCAAATGGCGGGCTAGCAACCATAGCAAAGTCTTTCATGAGTCGCATGAGCTGACGGATAAATTGGTTGATAATTTTTTGAACGATCAGCTGCATGATTCTTACCAGCAATTTAAAGCAGCCGTACACGAAAAGGATACTCGTAGCCGAAAAAAATACGGTCAGCATATCAAAGATACGGAAAAAAAGCGCGATAAAGCTTTGCGAGAATTTCTGGCCAACCGGGTGTATGACTATCTGCGTGAAGTCGATGAGCAGCAAAACGGTCAGCAGACACTGGAAAAAATTGCCGCGCAAGGCGTTGATGAAAATCTTAAGCAGATTGAGTTGGAAAAGCAGCGACTCAGCATGCTGAAGCCATCGTCAAATGAAGCTAAAGCCCTGAAAAAACGTTTAGGGCTGCGTCGCCTTTATCTGCGTCAGGTTAATCTGGATGCACGGGCAAATACCATTGACAATCAAATTGCCAAACTAAAAAGGCTGCACGACAAGTCGCCAGCCAATGAGTATTTTTTAAACGTGTTGAAGGAGCAGCGGGAACTGGTTACGCTCAAAAAACTGCCAAAATTTGAGCGGACTAAGCAGGGAATGACCAAGCGCTATCGAGAGCTTTCCAAACGCTACGTCAATGTGGTCAAACTACCGATTCAGGCAGCTACTCCGGAAGTTGTCAGTGAACGAATTGATCAGCTAGGCAAAGAGTTAGGCGTTATGCTCAAGTATCCGGATTCGCCGGCTGTGCAGATGATGCTGCCGAATCCTGGCAGTCCCTATGGCCTACAGAATGCGGTCTACTATTATCAAATGCAGCAGCAGGTATTGAAGCTGAAAGGGCAGATCTATGAGAACAACCGGCAGTATAAAGATGATTTTGCCAAACGGAACGCAATGAATCGGCCACTGTTCCAGCGATTAAAGAAGAGCTATGCGATGCTTGAGAATGGTGAACGACTAGATCAAATGATTCTGCATCGGCAGGAGTTTCTGGAACGGACGCAAAAGCAGGCACAAGAAAGATATCAGACACACCGCGGCAGTCTGCGACTATTGTCTAATCTGGATCGCCTGATGAGCGGACTCCGACGTGACGGCAGAGCAGAGATGAATGCCATGCGCAAGCACTTGGACGATGATGATGAGATTGAGCGTGCTGATAGAGAAGAAGAACGTGAGACGCGTGAGATATAAACGTACAAACGCCCTACAGGCAGCTAGGTAATTAGCCTTTACTGTTTGCAAGGCGTTTTTATTGAGGCTAATCAACTATGCTTACGATTTGCACCGCAAGCCCACTACTTTAGTAGTGGGTTCTGTTGACGTTCAGATAAATGGTATAATGATATAATGAGTCCCTACAAAATGGAGGAAAAATAAAATTGGATCAATTTACAGATGTTTATTTTTTTATGGATGACTCTGGTGTGCTGGATTTTGCAGCTAATGAAAAATATTTTCTTTATTGTGGATATATGATTATAGGCAAAGAAAATAAAGATAACTTATTGCGCAAATATAATTCAGTTAGAGATGCAATTGCGAAAGAATATCCAAATGAAAAAGAAATTAAGGGAAAAGTATTCAATAAAAATATTGGGCGTGAATTACGTGGCCAACTTCGTCTATACAAAGTTATGAGAAGTAATTATTGTTATAATTTAATATTAGAAGTAAATAATGAATTTGTTTATGATTATATTTTAGAAAATAAAAAATCTAAAACACGTTATAAAAATTATGTTTTAAAAATGATGATAAAAGAAGCTCTTTTAAAGGCATTAAGAGATGGTATGATTGACGATACACTTTTAAATATTAAGATTCTTGTGGACGAAGAAGGGCAGTCAACGGATGGACTATATGATTTAGAAGAAAGCGTTCGTAGTGAAATCTTTCATGGTGTTCATAATTTTGATTATGGTACATTTTATGAGCCGATTTTTCACGAACAAAAATCTAAAGTGAAAGTTACTTACTGTAAATCGGAGGTTGTAAGACCGGTCCAAACTGCTGATATTTTGGCTAATTTGTGTTATTTCTTTTTGCACACAGATGGTTATAGTCTTGACTACTTTACTAAATTTGATAGATGTATTTATAAAAGAAAGCCCTTTTGACAAAACAGAATAAGTATAATAAAATGATGGTGCGGGTAAAGGTTATCTTTACACCGAGTAGGGTTTCCGTAACGATAGCAATATTAAGCGTACTTTTAAGTACGTCGTGGAAATCCGGGGGGTCTTGTGACCCTTTTTTAACTGTAAATTGATCTCTCCTAGTTTCTAATTTTAAAAACTAGGAGTTTTTTTATACTAATAGAAAAAGCAAGGCCGCTTTAAAGGCGGTAGTTTTAGGACTTTAAGCTGTTTAATGAAGTAAATGTCTGGGCCAAGGATAGCGGACACCTTGACCTATTTGCCATATCTATATTTAATTTTATCATGAGTAAACAAGAAAAAAAGTATCGAAAGAGTATTAAGATTGCATTGATTACAGGGGCAATTGCTTGGGCAATTTACGGAGTGGTTCGTATATGGTTAGGATAGATTTAAACTCGCCAGAAATAATGGACGCAAAAGAAGCGTCTGTAGTATGGGGGCATGCTGAAAATTATGTTCGACTGATCATGAAACAAAGTCCTGATCGATTTCCAAAAGGCACTATACGTAAATTTGGCAAAACGTGGGTTGTTACGGTCGAAGGCATGGAAGCTGTAACTGGCGTTAAAGATCCACGTAAACAATAAAACCGGTCGTCGTATGACGGCCTTTTTTGTTTGGCGAGACTTGCATAAATCCTTATTCTGACGATGATTAAGACCAGACTTTAAATGTGGGGGCCTTTTTTTATGGAAAATTACGATCTGGGCCTGATTACCAGCCTGGAGCATGGCGTGGCCAAAGGGATCATATTAGGCACGCAGGAGCCGTTTGCGATAAAGATCAAGACCGATGCGGCGGATTCCTTAATGCAGTATATGGTAGTGGCCATTAATCCAGACCATACTGATTTTGTTTATCAGTCAACAGAACCCACTACTAAAGTAGCGGGCTTGCGGTGCAAACCGTAAGCATG
>OGFI01000687.1_pt1 | contig 22947 bp, 12 predicted proteins | sample 1570901 | NCBI WGS metagenome assembly OGFI01 (sample SAMEA2582018, study PRJEB24529) | metagenome | biome: Human gut stool | place: China | collected 2011 | reverse complement strand
TGAGTATGCGTATTATGATCCTGTGGAGAAGAAGAAGAGAGTATCAAGGGTTAAGCTTATAGAAAGTACAATAAAAGATAATACTGTGTGGTACAGTATAAGTGCTGATGCGGTAGAGTTCTATCTTGATACGAAAGAGATTAAGGACGAAAGCCGTATAAGTGTGTCACAGCTTCTTTTGGAGAAAATGATTAATTCTAATAACTTTAAAGGCGGAGTAGAGGTTATAGAAAGAATTAATGAGGAAGTTGGAAGGCTTAAGATTAAGAAGAATGAAGTTATGGAAATGCTTTCAAAAGATGTGAAGGCAGGACTTGGACATTATGAGGATTTTGTCAATACAGGAATTAAATGGTTCGTTGATGAGGAGAAGCTTTTTAAGAAGAATAAAGAACTTATCGATAAGGCAATAGAAAGGCTTGAGAGCAATTCATCAGCGACAGAAAGCTATTATAGGACATTAAAAGAAATTCATTATCTTGAGGACCAGCTTAAAATAGCAATGAACAAGCACGCGGAACTTCTTCGTGACTGTACTGATATGCAGAATAAGACAGATGAGGCAGTAAAGAAAGCAAAGCTTTCAAGGCTTCGTCCACATATGGATTTCACAGCGGCACTCTCAGATATGATAAGGACAGATGATGCTTCGTTACTGTCATTTATAATAGAGCCGCTGTTAAAGCTTAATATAAAGAAGACATTTGACATAAAGACAATAGATGAAGCACTTCTTGTAAAGCCGGCAAGATATGATAAGAAGGAATATGTAACAGAGGACACACCAGAAGATATAGTATATGAAGATGAGATAGAAGATGAAAGAATAAGACATAATTACATCTTTATAATGAATAATCTTAAGGAGTGTATTAACAGAAAATGTATGAATAAATCGGACATTTTAACGCTTGGAGAATTCAATAATATAATGTCAGAAGCTTATGGAGAGGAAATTCTTAATAATGCTGATTATTATTCTTTCTTTGTTAATCTGTGCCAGAAGGACAGCTATGTTATCGGTGGAGATAATATGCAGTCAGAAACATTTCTTGATGACATATTAAAGGAGGGTTTTGAAGGAAGTGAGCCTGTACATATAATTATGGAAAAGGGAACAGATGAAATAATAGATTACACCAATGTGCAGGTAATGAATATTACATTCAGAAAAGAGGCAGACGATGGAAAATAGAAATCTTGAAAAAGCATTGGATATAGTATCGAAGCTTATAACAGGTGAAGAACTTACTGAGCGTGGTGACAATAGTTCTTTATATCAGGAATATAACAACAATGCAGAAATCTATGACATAGTACATATGTCACTTAAGAAGCTTAACCTTTCAATATATGAGTATAATAATGGACTATATGTCAGTGCAGGAGAGAACAACAGGGTGTTTGGCTATACGAATGAAGAACTGCGTAAAGAACTTGGCATTAAGGTGAATAAAGATTTATATATGGCATATTTTGTTATATACAATATTATAACAGAATTCTATACGGCATCATCTAATACGACTTATGTGGAGTTCGTAAAGGTTGAGGATATTGTTAAAAATGTTGATTATTCAGTGTCAGCAATTATTGATAAGAAGTTGGGAATGATTATTGATGACATAGAGGAGAACAGCTTTAAACAGATAGCTTTAAGCTGGGACGAGCTTCCGGTTATAACAGTTGAAGATACGGCAGATGTAAGAGCCGCAAGAAATTCTAAGACAGGTTTTGTGAAAATGGTACTTAACTTCTGTGTGTCACAGGGGCTTTTAATGGAAGCACAGTCAAGATATTATCCAACAGACAGATTTAAAGCACTTATCGAGAATTATTTTGATGAATATAAGGGACGTATGGCAGAGATTATGCAGTCTTTGATTTAACAGCTTAAGAATGTACTATGTAGTGCAGGAAAGAGGTAGATATGCCACAGATTAATAGAATAAGAGTTAATAATGTTAAATATAATTTTGGAACGCAGTTCTATGACGATTTTCTAATGCGTTTTAATTGCAAAAATACAATATATGACCTTGCTAATGGTGGTGGAAAGAGTCTTTTAATGCTTCTTCTTATGCAGAATATGATTCCTAATTGTACACTTGATGAGAAACAGCCTATAGAGAAGCTTTTCAGAAAAGGAAGTGGAAACACCTGCATACACTCGCTTGTTGAGTGGAAGCTTGATAATAATGCAGTTAAAGATGGTTTCAGATATATGACAACAGGTTTTTGTGCAAGAAAGGCAAGAGATGCGAAGGATGAAGAAAATGTTACTGACGGTACAGATACATTAACACAGGCACAGGCTTCATCATCTGATAATACAAGTGTAGAATATTTCAATTACTGTATTTTCTATAGAAAGTTCGGGGAAAATGACATAAAGAACCTGCCGCTTGCTGTTAATGGTGAGAGGGTTACTTATAATGGATTAAAGGCATATTTAAGAGAAGCGGAGAAGTCAGATTATAACATTAAAGTATACATTTTTGACAGAAAAGGTGACTATCAAAGCTTTATATCACGTTACGGAATATATGAAAGTGCATGGGAGATAGTAAGAGGCATCAATAAGACAGAGGGACATGTAAGAACTTATTTTGAGACTAATTACAGGACAAGCAGAAAGGTCGTTGAGGACCTTCTTATAGAGGAGATTATACAGAAGTCTTACAATAACAGGCTTTCAGTTGATAATGATGACTCTATGATGGCAAAGACACTACTTGATATTAAGGATAAGCTTATAGAACTTTCCAAGAAGAACAGTCAGATTAATGATTATGATAACCAGATAGAAGCTTTAACATATTTTAAAGATTATATCGCCACATATAAGGAATTCTATTCCAATAAAAGAGATATTGAGAACAGGCTTGCCAATATGTTCTTATCAGTGATTAATGCTGAGGGCAGGAAAGAAGCAGAGCTTTCAGGACATAATGAAAAAGAGCAGGAACTTTATAATGAACTTTATGATAAGAAATACAAGATTGCAGTGGCTGATGTATTAAAGGAAAAGAAGTCATTAAATGAGCTTGATAGGCTTGTCAAGGAAGCACTTTCAGATAGAAATAAGAAAGAGAATCAGATAAAGACTGCAAGGGAAAAGCTTATGCTTTTAGAGGCAGCTAATAATTATTGTGACTATATCAATTACGAAAAAGAACTTGTTAAAGTTAATACTGCAATTGACAGCCGTATGATAGAGGATGAGGACATAGCGTCAGAATTAAACAGGCTTGCAGCTATATATAAGCAGTATTATGACAAGGCAGAAAAAGAACTTTCAGCTAAGACAGCTAAAGCAGCTATAGATGAGAAGAATTTAAGAGATGAACTTAAAAAGGCAGACGATAAACATCAGGAAGCAAAGAATAACTGTGCTGTTATACATGGGCAGGAAAGCACCGTAAAACAGCATATTGAAAAGGACGAGAAAGAGCTTAAAAGGCTTGCTGATGCTTATGGAATACTGATTGTTGATGATATTATATCCAAGATAGAGGAATTAAGGGTACAGCATAATGGTATTCTTAAGGCGGAGGCTCTTTTAGAGGAAAGCATTAAAGAAACAACCAAGTCGGTATACAAGACAGAGGAAAAGATTAATATTGCTGAGTCTAATATTGCGATGTTAGATGAAAGAATTGACCAACTTCAATCACAGATTATAAGCAGGCAGGAGAATGAGAGCAAGCTTAAGGATTTGCAGAGAATATATGGAATTGCAGGAGCTGACAGATTAAAAGAAGGCATTTTCAAAGAATTTTTAAGAATGAATGACAAATATAATGAAGACAGCCAGAAGGCAGTTAAGCTTGGAAAACTTATAGAAGCAGTAAGTGCAGGTTCTTATTATATAGACAATCCTTCTTACAATAAGTTCAGGGAATATCTTAAATCAGTGTGCGGTGAAGCTGTAACAGAAGGTTATAAGTATCTTGAAAATGCAAGCGAACAGCAGAGAAAAGATATTGTTAAAAGAATACCATTTATCCAGTACAGCTTTGTAATTGACAGTGGTTTTGACAGGTTAAAGGAAGCGGAACTGGAAACTGAAACACAGGATAGTGCTGTATATCCGGTAATAAGTGCAGAGGCACTTAAAGATGAAAATGTTAATATAAACAGCGATAAAGTTATATTTGCATTTAATGACATAAGTTATCTTACAGACGATAAAAGACGTGATGTAAAGGTACGCATTTTAAGGGAAGAACTTGATAATCTTAACGATACCATAACAAAGCTTAATAGCAGAAAGCAGACAGTTCTTGAAGATTATGTGCTTTCGGTTAATGCTGGTGATACATCAGCGGAAAAGCTTGATGCACCTGAGGAGCTGCTTAAGAGAAAAAATGACATCAAAGAGAATATCGCTACATACAGAGCAGAGCTTGGACAATATAATGATAAGAAGTCACAGGATATGGCAGAACTTGAAAATGTCAGAAAGTCCAAGAAGTCTGTTGAATTAAACATAAGCAGATATGAAGAAATTGCAGTTGTAAATGAGAGGGTAACGGCGGGATATGTGACATTAAAACAGCTTACTGAAAAGCTTAAGGCTGCCGAAGCACAGATTATAGAATGTGCAGATTATCTTGATAAAATAAGAGAAGACTATATTAAGGCAGATGAGTATAAGACTAATGTTGATAATCAGTATTCAGAGCTTGTAAGTGTCTGGGAAAATACAGTGTCGCATTTTTACAATGAGAGCATTGATTATAATAATGATGAAGCGGATAAGATTAACCCTGACGAACTTACCGCTAAGATAACAGGTCTTAAAGACATTTTATCTAATAAGAATTCAGATGTTTCTGATAAGGAAAATCTTAGAAAGCACTTGAAAGCTTCTGTTGATAAATGTATTGAAGCTATTGAGTACAGAGGTCATACATTAGAAGAACTTAAGGGAATGTATGAGACTGGAACAATATCTGTAAGTGACAGGACAAAGCTTATGGGGCTTAATAATGAACTGCACGAGTATCAGAAAGAATATGATGCCGGAAGCAGGGAGACAGAAGCTAAAGAAGCACTTCTTAACAGACTTGAGGGAAGTATTGCACATGCTAAGAGTCAGATTGAAGAAAAATATGGAAGATATGAAGAATTTGAGTGTGACAATCCTGAAAAGTTCGCAGATGATATGTCTGTGGCAGTAGCAGAATTAGAGAAGAATATAGAAAAGTATGCACAGTTAAGAAAGCATATGTCAGATGAACTCAAAGAGATACAGCTTATAAGAAAAGACCTTGAAAGAATAACATATAATGCAGGAATTGATATTGAGAATTATGCAGAATTATCAGAATCGGACATTGAGATTAAAGATTTTGAAAGTGTTGCCAAAGAATACGAGCAGACAGCAAAAGAGTATTCATCTATATTAAAGCTTGAATACAAGAAAGCTGATGAGTTCAACAAATATAAAACAAAGCTAATAGATGAACTTAAGAACTATAATGGTGCTGAACTTGCCGTTGAAGTTAATGTATCGGTTGAGCTTCCTGTTAATGCCGCAAAGACAGAACAGCTTGTTAAATCAATAGAGGATACGAATTCATTTATTGAACTTGAGAAAGAGCGTGTTCACAAGGGAATAGAGGATATGGAACGTATCAAGGATAACTTTGAGAACAGATGTATACAGACCTGCTGTAATATAAAGACTGAGCTTGAAAGACTTCCAAAGCTTTCGCACATCAGAATGGACAATGAAGATATTGCAATAATTGGGCTTCATATTCCTTATGTTAGGGAAGAAATGTATAAGGACAGAATGTCAGCTTACATTGATGAGACAATTGTTGCAGCGGAAAGCTTTAAGGAGCAGGAAGAACGTTTCAGATATATAAGAAGCAGGCTTTCATGGAAACGGCTTTTCTCAGTAATTGTAACGGATATGAATTCAGTAAGAATTAATCTTTACAAGAGAGAGAGAATAAAAGACCAGAGCAGATATTTAAGATATGAGGAAGCTGTAGGCTCAACAGGACAGTCGCAGGGGATATATATACAGTTCCTTATAGCTATTATTAATTATATTTCCAATATGAACACAGTATCAGATGGACAGCCTTTGGGTAAGACTATATTTATAGATAATCCATTTGGTGCGGCAAAGGATATATATATATGGGAGCCAATCTTTAAACTGCTTGCAGTAAACCATGTACAGCTCATTGTTCCTGCAAGAGGTGCAACACCGGCGATTACCTCAAGGTTTGATGTTAATTATATACTTGGGCAGAAGATGGCAGACAAAAGGCAGCAGACAGTTGTTGTTGACTATTATAGTAATGTTAAAGAGACTGAATTGGAATACACAAGAATGGACTATGAACAGGCAAGCTTTGATTTCATATAGCAGGTTTACAAGGATACTTTACTGTGATAAAATTATACGGAATGTTTAAATTGGCATTAATATGCCGTATTATTGGAATTTGAGGGTCGATTCATTGACATAATGGAGGTCTTTAACGTGGATAAATATGAGTTTAATATAAAGTTGGAACAGATAAAGAAGCTTGCAGCTAAGAAAGAATATAAGCAGGCAGCAGAGATTGCAAAGCAGATGAACTGGAATAAAGTAAAAGACTGGTCTACGCTTGCAACGATAATTAATGTACAGGAAGCGGCAGGAGACTACGAAGAAGCAAGAGATATGGCAATTCTTGCATACAACCGTAACCTTGGAGGCAGAAAGCTTATATATAAGCTCACAGAATTCTTTATCAAAGTTGACGATTTTGAAAATGCTGAAGAATTATACAGGGAATACGCCAAATTATCAGCACACGATGTTAATAAGTATATCTTATATTACGACTTAAGAAGGGCACAGGATGCACCTGATACTGAGCTTGTTGATATACTTGAAAAGTATAAGGAAGCTGAGATTGACGAGAAATATATGTATGAGCTTGCCGAATTATATTACAAGACAGGAAGAAAAGAAGATTGTTCTAAGACCTGTGATAACCTTGTATTATGGTTTCAGGATGGTATATATGTAGAGAAAGCTGTAAAGCTTAAGGAAAAGCTGGGTGTTACTATGACTAACACACAGAAGAAGATTTTAAGTGAGATTAACGCAAGAAAGTCTGACGAAGAAGCTAACAAAGAAAGATTATTTATGGAGCAGAAAGAGCTTGCACGTCTTAAAAAGGACGAAGTCGGCGATCTGCTTGATGAAGATGATAAAGCTGATTCAGACAAAGCAGCACCTTCTAACAAGGCTTCAGATAGCAGGTATTCTAATGTGACTGATAAAGCTTTAAGATTTAAATCTGAAGATGTTGCAGGAGAACAGCCAGTGGGTAATATTGATTATACCGGAAATGACCGTTCAACAGGAAATGTTAATGTGGCGGGAAGTTCAGATGTGGCTGGTGTAAAAGATACATCTGGTTTATCAATGGATCTTGTCCAGAATGACCAGAGCAGTGCATTAAAAGAGTCAATTGTAAATGCTCTTAGAAGACAGGAAGCAGAAGGGAATTCTGCAGATGAGAGTGTTGCAAAGCTTGAAAAAGAGCAGGACAACAGAATATTAGATGAGAATGCAGATAAGAAGCTTAATGAGAATGTCAGCAAGGCTTCTATGTCATTAAAGGAGCTTATCGAGAACGCAAAAAGAAATATTGAGAACAGCTGTGATAAGATTACCAAGGAAGACGAAGAAGAAGCACGGGAGGCGGCAAGAAAGCGTATTGATGAGAAAGCTGATGCTATGGACATAGAGGTTAAAGTACCTAATTATAACCTTTATGATACTCATAATATTCAGGAAGAACTTGCTAAGAATATTAATGATATATTTAGTGATGAGGAGTCATTTAAGCCTCCATTTGAAAGAAAGACAGGAATGTCCGAAGTATTGAATGAGAGTCCGGCAAAGACAAGTGAGTCAAGAACTGATGGCACAGCAGATAGTAATGCAGGAAATGCTAATACTGTTTACGTAGATGATGAAGCAGAGAACATAGAAGATGAGCAGATTGAAGGACAGTTAAGCATAGCTGACTGGATGGAAACTGTAAGAGAAGAAAAGTATGGCAAGCAGGATACAAGAGAGTTCTCTAAGGTTGAGTTAGAGCGTATGCTTGATGAGAAAGATGAGAAGAGTGAAGCTTACGAGAAGATTGTTGCCATGAAGAAAGAAGAGGCTTTAAGAAAGGGAACAGAATTCAGCGAGAGGGAGGCTAAGAGATTAGCTGATGCAGAGGTTTTACTTGGTGCGGCTAAGAGAGATCTGGCTATGAGAACAGGAAAGGCTTCGTTTATATTAGATCAGACAATGACACAGGAGCTTGAGAAAGCCAGAGAAGCTTTAAAAGTGGCAGAAGATGTTAATAATAGCGAAGCAGTGAGCGGTAGCACAGTTGTTAATAACGGTGAAGCGGTGAGTGGTAATGTAATTGCCAATAATAGTGAACAGGCACAGGACGACAGCGAATGGCAAAGACCAGAAGTATCATATACTGTTAATGAAAAAGCCGCTGAACCTGAGAATGAAGAACTCACTCTTAACACAACACATTTTGAGCCAGTAACAGATGAGGTTCTTAACAATTATAACAACGTTAATGATTCAGAAGCGGAGTACAGCAGAGCCGCTGAGCCAGAGATTGCGGCTACAGATTTCGTTACGCCGGGTATGAATCTGAAGTTCAATGTATCTTCAATGAATAATGAAGATGACAATGACAGGGCTTGGCATAATGATAAGAAATTATCCGGGGAGCTTGCTAAGATATTTAAAAAATACAGAGAGATGCCTGGACTTGAGGAGCAGCTTGTAGATTTATTTGATTCACTTGATGAGGAGATGGCTATGACTAATTCTTCGTGTGGTAACATCCTTATATCAGGTAATTCAAGCTCTGATAAGACAGATCTTGCCAGAACAATTGTAAGAGCTATTAATTATGTATATCCTGACAGACCAAAGAAGATTGCCAAGACATCTGGCGAGAGTATTAACCAGAGAGGCATAACCAAAGCTATGGGCAAGCTTAAGGGTACAGCTCTTATCGTTGAAGGTGCAGGCACAATACAGCCTAAGAGGATTAATGAGATTATATCCTGTCTTAACGAAGATACAGATAGAATGGTTGTTATATTTGAAGATTCAGATGCAGAGATGAATGTGCTTGTGAACTTTAATCCGGATATGGTAAAGACATTTAACCATAGAATTACATTAAAGCAGTACACAGTTAATGAACTTGTTGATATGGCAAAGCGTTTTGCAAGAAAGAGACAGTATGAGGTTGATGATGATGCACTTCTTGAACTGTATTTAAAGATTGACAAGCTTCATAGTGTTAATGATAATATCAAGCTTGATGATATTAAAGAGATTATCAACAGGGCAATTGCCAACTCTGAAAAGAGAGCATCAAGAAAGTTCTTTGGAGGACTTAAGAAGAAGCGTAGTGAACGAGGAGATGTTATATTCCTTACAGAAGCAGATTTTAAAGATTGATAATAAAATATAACTTATAGTGTGCATATGCACAAGAATGGAGGATACTTATGAATATTGAAGAAATGTCAGTAAACGCAATCAGGGTTTTATCCGCTGATGCGATACAGAAAGCTAATTCAGGACATCCTGGATTACCACTTGGAACAGCACCTGTTGCTTATGAATTATTTGCAAAACATATGAATTATAATCCACACAATCCAGACTGGGTTAACAGAGATAGATTTGTGCTATCAGGTGGACACGGCTCAATGCTTCTTTATTCATTATTCCATTTATTTGGAATAGGGAATCTTTCACTTGAAGAAGTTAAGAATTTCAGACAGTTTGGTTCACTCACACCGGGTCATCCGGAATATGGACATACTGTAGGTGTTGAGGCTACAACAGGCCCATTAGGACAGGGTATGGCAATGGCAGTTGGTATGGCAATGGCAGAGGCACATCTTTCATCAGTATTTAACAAGGAAGGCTTTCCGGTTGTAGACCATTATACTTATGTACTTGGTGGAGATGGATGTATGATGGAAGGTATTTCATCAGAGTGTTTCTCACTTGCTGGTACACTAGGACTTTCAAAGCTTATTGTATTCTATGATTCAAACAATATATCTATTGAGGGAAGCACAGATATAGCATTTACAGAAGATGTAGTTACAAGATTTAAGGCATTTGGTTTCCAGACAATAGAAGTTGAGGACGGCAACGACCTTGAAGCAATCGGCAAGGCAATAGAGGAAGCTAAGGCTGATAAGACAAGACCATCTCTTATTAAGGTTAATACACTTATTGGTTATGGCTGTCCAGCTAAGCAGGGCAAGGCAAGTGCACACGGAGAACCTCTTGGCGTTGATAATGTGGCTGCGCTTAAGGAAAATATTAACTGGCCTTGCAAGGGTGATTTTGAAGTTCCTAAGGAAGTATATGACCATTACAAGGAACTTGCTGATAATATGGCAAAGGCAGAGGATAAATGGAATGAACTTTTTGCTGCATATGTGGAGAAGTATCCAGAAATGAAAGAATTATGGGATAATTACTTTGATGGATATGATATGTCCGATTTGTTCAATTCTGATGAATATTGGGCAAAAGGTGATAAGCCAGAAGCTACAAGAAGCACAAGCGGAACTATTCTTAATATGATTAAAAAGGCAATGCCTAATTTAATAGGTGGTTCAGCAGACCTTGCACCATCTAATAAGACTAATATGAAGGATGCGGGTGATTTCTCTAAGGATAATTATGCTGGAACTAATCTTCATTTTGGTGTAAGAGAGCAGGCTATGGCGGCAATCGGTAATGGACTTGCACTTCACGGCGGTTTAAAAGCATTTGTTGCAACATTCTTCGTGTTCAGTGATTATGTTAAGCCAATGGCAAGACTTTCAGCACTTATGAAGCTTCCACTTACTTATGTATTCACACATGATAGCATTGGTGTCGGAGAAGATGGACCAACACATGAACCAATTGAACAGCTTGCTGCATTCCGTTCACTTCCTGATTTCACAGTATTCAGACCTTGTGACAGAACAGAAACAGCAGCAGCCTGGATGTATGCAGTAGAGAATGAATGTGGTCCAACAGGACTTGTGCTTACAAGACAGAATCTTCCACAGATGGAGGGCTCATCAAAGGATGCACTTAAGGGTGGCTATATAATTGCTGAGTCAGAAAAGGCAGTTCCAGATGCTATTATCATAGCAAGCGGTTCAGAAGTAAGCCTTGCGGTTAATGCCAAGGAAGAACTTAAGAAATCAGGCATTGATGTAAGAGTTGTAAGTATGCCAAGTATGGAGCTTTTCGATAAGCAGTCAGCAGAATATAAGGAAAGTGTACTTCCTAACGGTGTAAGAAAGAGAGTTGCAGTAGAAGCACTTTCAGACTTTGGCTGGTACAAGTATGTAGGTCTTGACGGCAGGGTTATCGCTATGGAAGGCTTTGGCGCTTCAGGTCCAGCAGCTACATTGTTTGAGCATTTTGGATTTACAGTTGATAATGTTGTTAAGACTGTTAAAGAAGTTGTTAATGCTTAATGTTTAATGTTTAATGGGATTAGGTGTTAATGGTTAGAGATTAATAATTAGATAAATAATATAATTGAGCTTTCAATAGATTTCCTTGTAATTAGGAGAATATTGGAGGCTCTTTTGTTTTGCAGGATATTGTTTATAAAGAGAGGAATTAAGTGGAGTATAATTATATTTATCCTAAATTATTTACGAAGCAGTATCTAAATTAAAAACTGCATCTTGAACCTTTAAATTTGATCCATGAAGCTTGAACTAATCTCTCTTGACCGAAAAAAGGGGGCATAAAATCCCTATAGTGCAAGGTTCGTTAATAGTTGCTATTCCAGCTGCACCTGCAGTTTGCTGATATTATATAGAGCCTCGTAGAACTCATACTTTCAGCCACTTTTACGGCATTGCCGTGAATAATTTAGGATTAGTAAAATAATATGTGAATTAATACATAAATACATAAAAAATACAATAAATTATCATATATTTACTTGAAATAATAAAGACAAGGGTATATACTATTGATATAAAGATTGTTAGAGAATTAACAATCCATTCGAATCACTTATTAATGTTTTTATTTATAGGAGGTATTGGGTTATGGTACGTTTTACATTACCAAGAGATTTATATCATGGTAAAGGAGCTCTTGAAGCACTTAAGACTCTTAAAGGAAAGAAGGCTATCATCTGTGTTGGTGGTGGCTCAATGAAGCGTTTCGGATTTCTTCAGAGAGCAGAAGATTATCTTAAGGAAGCTGGAATGGAAGTTAAGTTATTCGAGGGTATCGAATCAGATCCTTCAGTTGATACAGTTATGAAGGGTGCAAAGGTTATGGAAGAATATCAGCCAGACTGGATAGTAGCTATTGGTGGTGGTTCTCCTATCGATGCAGCCAAGGCTATGTGGATTAAATATGAATATCCAGATACAACATTTGAGGATATGTGCAAGGTATTCGGCTTACCAAAGCTTCGTACGAAAGCTCATTTCTGTGCAGTCTCATCTACATCAGGTACAGCTACAGAAGTTACAGCATTCTCAGTTATAACAGATTATGAGAAAGGTATTAAATATCCATTAGCTGACTTTGAGATTACACCAGATGTAGCTATTGTTGATCCAGAGCTTGCAGAGACAATGCCTAAGAAGCTTGTAGCACATACAGGTATGGATGCTATGACACACGCCATTGAGGCATATGTATCTACAGCTAACTGCGATTATACAGATGCACTTGCACTTCATGCTATGAAGATGATTAAGGACGATCTTGTTGGTTCATATAACGAAGATATGGAAAAGAGAGATGCAATGCACAATGCACAGTGTCTTGCAGGTATGGCATTCTCTAACGCATTACTTGGTATCGTTCATTCAATGGCACATAAGACTGGTGCAGCGTTTGAAGGCGGACATATTATCCACGGTGCAGCTAATGCTATGTATCTTCCAAAGGTTATCAAGTACAATTCTAAGGATGAGACAGCAGCTAAGCGTTATGCATACATAGCTGACTTCTTAGGATTAGGCGGTGATACAACAGAAGCTAAGATTGATAACTTAATCGCAATGCTTCGTAAGATGAATGATGAGCTTAATATTCCACAGTGCATTAAGAACTATGGCGAAGGTGGTCTTCCAGCAGAACAGGGAATTGTTCCAGAAGATGAATTCCTTGCTAAGCTCCCAGAAGTAGCAGCTAATGCAATCAGCGATGCTTGTACAGGTTCTAACCCACGTCAGCCAAGTCAGGAAGAGATGGAGAAGCTCCTTAAGTGCTGCTACTATGATACAGAAGTAGATTTCTAATATTGTCAGTTTAATTTTCTTATTTTCATAATATTTAGGACAGAGTGGTGCATTATGTACCGCTCTGTTTTTTGTTAAAATATAAGTATAAAAATTCAAAAGGATGCAACAATTTATCTTAAAATGTTGCATCCTTTGAATATTTGTTCTACTCAATTACATTATTTATATCATCATATAATAATAATACTTTATAGCGAATACTAATAAAATTTATATTTGGGTAATGATAGATATGTTATAAATTAACACTCAGAAACACCGAGTCTTTATCATCTTGTATAATACCAAGATATCTTTTAGTTATTTCATAAGAAGAAGCGTAATAATAATGTATAGCATATGGCTGGTATATATCAGCTAGAATAATCAAAACAAGTATAAATCCCGGTTCATACAACCCATGTGAGTATGAGCTGGGATTTTTATTATAACATAAGCTTTGTGTTGTTCTGAGTGACTACGAAGTAGTCATATTATAGTGTCATTCGCCGTTTGTAAGTAACTTGTCAGCATCTTTCGTTCTTTCTTGCGCTAATTTTATTAAAATGCCTAAAAGTATCAAAAGTATATTGCAAAAATAATATATATGTGTGACATAATAAATAAAAGATATTATTAATAATATAAAATTAGCTATGTATTTTAATAATATGGACACAGAGAGTAAGTTTTAAAGATACAGAGGTGGATATGGAGATTAATAGAAGATTTAAAGACACGTTATTTAGAAAAGTATTTAATAACAAAAAAGATTTGCTCAGTTTGTATAATGCATTGAAAGATGGACGTTCAGACAAGCTTGTTAAATTAACAGATAAGAAAGAACTGGAAAGACTATATAAAGAATACGATATGTAGCAAAATATAAATATATCGGGCATAGTTACACGCCTATTATCCAGATTACGCAGAGGCCGGGATAACAGGCTTATTATTCACAAATGTGTATACAATAATAATCAATTCACAAACAATTCAAACAATTTAATATAACACGCAAAAGTAAAATATAATTTAAAAATAAATTAAAAATAATCAAAAAAAGAGTTGACAAAATCATAAGTGAGTGTTAATATACAATTACAAACAAACAAGACCTTAAACATATTAATAAATCGATATAACAACATATATTAATTATATTAAAGAAGACAAGTTCAGCAGACAATATATTAATACATAGAATATATCGATACCATTCATTAAGAATGTTAATATAGATTATAAGGAATTGAGAAAGGCAGGTATAATCCAATGGAAATATAACACATACCAAGCATTATTAATAATTATATTCATTGTAGAATAGATAATTAGGTAAAGTAATGATTTGGAGGAAGAACAATTGAATAACTTAAAGTAACGGTTACTATATTACATAGAGATAATATAGTAACCGTTTTTATATGTATTTTGTATGTGTTGCTTTATTTATCATATACCTTTATTTTAATAATATTTGTACTATCAGCCATTACTGAGTATTCTAATTAACTAAAAATATATAAAATAAAAAAAGGAACTGCACACTGATATTCAGTGAAACAGTTCCATATCTCATTTGTTTAATAATTATTTTGTATATCTTTCATTATATTCTTTAACTCTCTTCTGTATTCTGTCAACAGGATTAAGAAGGTCGCTGATTGAAGAGTCGTGGTTAAGTGTATCGATAAGGAGAGCCATATACTTGCTCATATCTACATTGATATACCAAGGCTTAGAAAGAAGTTCATCTGGCTGGTATACAAGGTTAGTAGTAAGAATCTTATCAATGATACCTTTTTCGTAAGCTTCATCAAACTTATCGAAACCATTAGTGAAAAGACCGAATGTAGTTGCACAGAATACTCTGCTTGCACCTCTCTTCTTTAACTCAGAAGCAACATCAATCATACTTTCACCAGATGAAATCATATCGTCAATAATAATAACGTCCTTGCCTTCTACATTAGTACCAAGGAATTCATGTGCAACGATAGGATTACGTCCGTTGACAATCTTAGTATAATCTCTTCTCTTATAGAACATACCCATATCAAGACCAAGTACATTGGCAAAGTATACAGCACGTCCCATACCACCCTCATCAGGGCTGATAACCATCATATGTTCGCTATCGATGTGAAGGTCGTCAACACCAAGTAAAAGATACTTGATGAACTGATAAGTACAAGATACTGATTCGAATCCCTTAAGAGGAATTGAATTGTGTACTCTAGGGTCATGTGCATCAAATGTGATAATATTTTCAACACCCATAGCTGTAAGTTCCTGAAGCATAAGTGCACAGTCAAGAGATTCTCTTCCTGATCTTTTATGCTGTCTGCTTTCATAAAGGAAAGGCATAATAACATTAATTCTTCTTGCCTTTCCACCTGCAGCTGCGATTACTCTCTTAAGGTCTGCATAGTGATCATCAGGTGACATATGGTTAGTTGTACCACAGAGTGAATATTCAATGCTGTAGTTGCATACGTCAACCATAATATATAAATCGTAGCCACGTATAGAATCGTTAAGGACACCCTTACCTTCTCCTGAACCGAATCTAGGTGTGCTTGCACTTACAACATAGCTGTCTCTTTTGTATCCGCTAAAAGCAAGATTAGACTGATTCTCATGTTCTCTTTGTTCTCTCCATTGTACAAGGTAATCATCAACCTTTTCGCCCATTTTAGAACAGCTCTTTAATGGTACTATTCCTAATGTTCCGTATGGAATTGTTGCAGTATGACGTTCGTCTCGTGGCATTGTATTGTCCTCCATTGTATATGATTATAAATATATTGGGATATGGGTATTATCACCCACGAATGTATGCGGAGTGCTTTGCATTACCGCATATATATTAATTCGGTTATAGAAGTAATATAAGCATTTACAACTAACTGAATAAACATACATAGTTAAATATAATCTTAATTACATTATAAGTCAATCACTTTAGCATAATTAAAATGATTAAAATGACTTCTACAACTGAAATATAATTAATGATATGAATTATCAATTCTTAAGCATCTTGGTTCGTTTAAGGTAACGTATATCAGTTCCAAATAATCTTAGAATTGTATATGAGCTTATTATTCTTGAGAATATTCTTTCTGAGTAGAAATCCTCAATCTGTGAAATCGTAAAATTTGATGATATTATCACACTTTTATTGCGGAGAAGCCTCTCATTAATTACATAAAAAAGTTTGGAATTAGTGTAAGAGTTGCTGCTTTCCGTACCAAGATCATCAATTATTAACAGGTCACATTCAAGAAAGTAATTAACATCTATACTGTTATCAAGGTTACGTCTGAAATCGCTGTTCTCAAAGCATTTAAAGAACTCAGTTGCAGTCAGGTATATCACACTGTGGTAAGTGTCTAATAATTCCTTAGCGATACAGTTGGCAAGAAATGTCTTTCCAACGCCGGTCTCGCCTGTTAATAACAAGTTAGAGAAACTATTATCAAAGGTCTGTACAAAAGACTGGCATACATCAAGAACTTTGTGCATATTATTGTAAGGTGTGAGCCCTGTGACAGGATCGACCTGTTTCTTATCGTACCATTCAAATGAAAATGTAGAGAAATTCTCACTTGAAGTTATGTTCTTAAGGTTAGAGTCTTCATATATAAGGTCAATAGCCTTTTTCTTAAAACAAGAACAACGTGAACCATTAACATAACCGGTATCGTGGCATACCGGACATGTATAGATATCATCAAGATAATCTTTTGGTTTGCCGATTGAGGCGAGTAATTCAGCTTTTCTGGCAATCAGCTTTTTGAGCTTTAAGTTATATTCATCTAAATCCGTGTCTGATGAATCAGAAACAATACGCCTTGAAGCTTCTTTCATAGAAAGCGTGATTATCTCATTCTCAATTAAACTATATTCAGGACATTTATTAACGACTTCGTTATAGCGTTCAGTCTGTAATGCCTGATTATGTGAGCGTATATCGTCATATACACGCATAACTGAGGCATATTGGGTATTGGTAAGCGGCATAGTTTAAACCTTTCTAGTTATTGTTGCTAAGTAGTGAATTGTACCAGTCATCAGACTTCTTGTCTCTTTGCTGGAAATTGTTAAAACGGTTGTTAGCTGGCTTTGAAGAAGCTGTCTGTTTAGGCTTTATATTGTTGCCAGCGGCATATGCGGCATCGGCTTTTTTAACATCTTCTAATGAGCTTACATTGGAATTCTTCCAGTTAGCAAGTATGGTGTCGGCATATTCAAAGCTTGGCTGGTGTATAGCTTTGATTGTCCTGTTGCAGGCCTCAATTATCATATCGGTATCAAAGCAGTAAGTGTCAGCCCATTTGGCAATCATAGCCTTTTCGTGCTGTGCAGGTTCTCTGTTAGATAGGCCAAATGCTTTCATAATCTGGTATACATAATCTGTGTGGTTAGAAGTCTCCTCTTTAGCTTCGGCGATTGTATGTATATTCTTGGAAGCCCACGAAAGAGCGACTTTTTCAATGTAGTTAATGCTTTTTTTGTTGTGTTCTACACAATATTCAAAAAGATATTCAATAAGGTCAGTTGAAAGCTTCAATCCATCGTAGAAATATACAATGGAATTGGTTTCCTTAGTGGAAAGTGGACGTCCCATATACTGCTCAATAACGAACAGAAGCATTGAAAAGTTGTCATTAGCAAGAAAACCGTTAAGCTGTTCCTTTGAATAGGATACTTTTGAAGGCTCTGCTGTGTATATAACCTCGGTCTGTTTAATATCAGGCTTGGCAGCTCTCACAGTTTCAGTCTGGTATGAAGAAGTACTATTAACTGAAGCCCTTTCAGCAGCTATTGGGTCAGCCATAGCATTAGCAGCTTGCCCAGTGTGCTTAATATCACGAAGTACAATGTTGGACAGGCCGTTGCCGGGGCCATTAAAGGAAAGTGATATAACATCAAGGCTGTCCCAGTAACGCAGAGCTCTCATAATATCAGCTTCTGTCTGGTTAAATGTATCAGCAAGCAGGGAAATGCTTATGTTATTGCTTCGTAACGACATAAGGTGCAGAAGATAAAGGTAAACTTTTACAAATTCACCATTAGCACCAGGAACATACTCGCTGATAAAAATATTAGAAACGGATGTGTATCCTTCACTTGATTCTGTTGATAAAATTAAACTACTCATATATCTATGTTAATAAGTCTGTAAAGGCAGACTTACCCTCCTTGTTCCCGCTTATTTGTGTTCATTATAGCATAGTGGATAATAAATGAAAAGCAAGCTAAAAGCAGGTGGTTATCAATGTGGATAATGTGGATAATGTGGATAACTCGTGGATAGAATTAAGAAAAGTCAGTAAATTGCTGTATTTTTAACAATGTGATTTTTCACAAAAAAATCCACATTCTTAAACCGTGGATAACGGGATAAAAATGTGGATAATGTGGATAACTTTGTTGACAAAATATAAAAATGTGTAAAAAATGGCTATTTTAGAAGTTCTTCGCCAATTTTATATACATCTCCGGCCCCCATAGTTATCAACAGGTCGCCGTTGATACAATTATTTAATAAAAATTTTTCGATGTCCTCAAAAGATTCGTAATAGTAGCAATCTTTGCCTTCTGCTTTAATAAGTTCCATAAGGTCAGCAGAACTTATGCCAAGATTATCTGTTTCTCTTGCAGGATATATTTTGGCGAGCACAATATTATCAGCAAGGCTTAATGCTTTAGCAAATTCTGGCATCAAAGCTTTGGTTCTTGAATAAGTATGTGGCTGGAATACGCACCATATTTTATTATGTGGATAATTCTTAGCTGAATTAAGGGTAGCTGTTATCTCATCAGGGTGGTGCGCATAATCATCAATTACGGTGACACCATTGAATTCGCCTTTCTTTTCAAATCTTCGGTTAGTACCTGTGAAATGCTTAAGACCGGCCTTGATATTGTCTATGCTTATGCCAAGCTTAAAGGCTGCAGCTACAGCTGAAAGTGAATTGTATACATTGTGAAGACCAGGAACTGATAATTCAATTGTTCCACTATCTTCATTATTAATAAGAAGAGTATATGAACAGCAGCCATATTTGTCGTAAGTGATATTTGTTGCACTATACATACTCTTTTCAGGGTCAGAACCAAATGTTATGACTTCACAGTCAGTATCCTTATAAAAATATTCATAATTGTCTATGTCTGAGTTGATGATAAGTGTTCCGTCAGATGGAAGCTTTTCAGTAAAAAGCTTGAACGAATGACGTATATCATCAAGGTCTTTGAAGAAATCAAGGTGGTCAGCTTTGACATTAAGTATAATATTGATAGTAGGGTTAAATGATAAGAAGCTGTTAGTGTATTCGCAGGCTTCTGTAACGAAAAGGTCAGAACGTCCAACTCTTATATTACCGCCTATGCTGTTAAGTATGCCTCCTACCGAGATTGTAGGGTCAGCATCAGCAGCAAGAAGAATTTCAGTAATCATAGAAGTTGTAGTAGTCTTACCGTGAGTACCAGCTACATTTACTGCGGTATGGTAATTCTTCATAATCTGTCCGAGAAGCTCAGCTCTTGTCAGTGTTGGGATACCAGCATCAACAGCAGCTTTAAGTTCAGGATTATCAGGGTGGATTGCGGCTGTGTATACAACAAGGTCAATGTCACCTGTGATATTGTCAGCAGACTGTGGATAAGAGATTATACATCCGTCCTGCTGTAATTCAGTTGTTAAATCTGATATATGTGCATCAGAACCGGATACGGTAAAATGACGATCAAGAAGAATCTTTGCAAGACCGCTCATGCTTATTCCGCCGATTCCGATAAAATGTACATGTATTGGAGTATTAAAATCAATTGTAAACATAGGAATTTCCTTTCTTAAACTAATTCAAGTAAGATTATATGCCTAAAAGCTTTTTTTTTCAAATTGTTTTGTTGTTAAGTACTTAAAAAATACTGATTAAGAAATTGTACGAAAAATTATCAAAAAAATGCAAAATTATTTTTACTTAATGGAAAATATGTGATATAATTTATACAACTTAAGATAGTAAAATAAACATCAGAGGTGGTAGCATGATTAAAAAAGAAATGATAGCAATGCTGTTAGCCGGTGGACAGGGTAGCAGACTCGGTGTTCTGACGGCTAAGGTTGCGAAACCAGCAGTAGCATTTGGTGGTAAGTACAGAATAATAGACTTTCCATTAAGCAACTGTATTAACTCAGGAATTGATACGGTAGGTGTCCTTACACAGTATCGTCCCCTTCGTCTTAATTCCCATATAGGAATAGGTATTCCTTGGGATCTGGACCGTAATGTAGGTGGTGTAACAGTTCTTCCTCCATATGAGAAGAGTACCAATAGTGAATGGTATACAGGAACTGCTAATGCTATCTACCAGAATCTTGAATATATGGAACAGTACAATCCAGAGTATGTTCTTATATTATCTGGCGACCATATTTACAAGATGGATTATAAGATAATGTTAGATTATCACAAGGCTAATAATGCCGATATTACAATTGCAGCTATGCCTGTTCCAATTGAGGAAGCAAGCAGATTTGGTATAGTTGTTACCGATTCAGACAACAGAATAACAGAATTTGAAGAAAAGCCAGCTAATCCTAAGAGCAATCTTGCTTCAATGGGTATCTACATATTCACTTGGAAGAAGCTGAAAGCTTATCTTATCGCTAATGAGAACGACAAGGAAGCTTCAAAGGACTTCGGCAAGAACATTATCCCTGACATGAGAGAAGCAGGCGAGAAGCTTGTGGCTTATCGTTTTGACGGCTACTGGAAGGACGTTGGAACTATCGACTCTCTTTGGGAAGCAAATATGGACCTTATCAATCCTAACATTCCTATCGATCTTTATGACACAAGTTGGAAGATATACTCAAGAAACCCTGTTATGCCTCCGCAGAGCATAGGCAAGAACGCTCAGGTACAGAACTCTATGGTAACAGAGGGCTGCGTTATCGACGGCTCTGTAGAGTTCTCAATGATCTCTGACGGCGTTACTGTTGAGGAGGGCGCTGAGATACTGGATTCTATCCTTATGCCCGGCGCAGTTGTCAAGAAGGGTGCAAAGGTCGAGTATGCTATCGTTGGCGAGAACACTGTTATCGGTGAGAACGCTCAGATCGGTGCAAGACCTGAAACTATCGAGGACAAGGACTCATGGGGCGTTGCTGTAGTGGGCAATAATCTGACCGTTTCTGACGGCAGTGTTGTTGCACCTAAGGCAATAATTTACGAGAATATCTAAGAAAGGACCGAGTAAACATGGATGTAAATATGGGTAACGTACTGGGTCTTGTTTTCGCTAATATGCACGACACGACTCTTGGCGACATGACAAAGAACAGAACTATGGGTTCTGTAATGTTCGGCGGAAGATACCGCCTTATCGACTTCCCACTGTCTAACATGGTAAACAGCGGCATAAGCGAGGTCGGTGTTATAACAAAATCTAACTATCAGTCACTTCTGGATCACCTCGGCTCTGCAAGAGAGTGGGATCTGGCAAGAAAAAAGGGCGGACTTTACATTCTGCCTCCATTCGGCAACGTTGAAAGCACTCTTTACAGAGGCAGGATCGAGGCTCTTTATGGTGCGATGAGCTTTATCAAGCACTCAAGAGCTAAATATGTTATCCTTTCAGACTGTGACGTTGTAACTAATATTGATTACAAGCCTATCGTTGCGGCTCACATCGAGAGCGGTGCTGATATTACAGCTGTTGCACATACCGGCGTTTACAGCTCTGAGGATATCAAGACTTCAACTGTATTCAATGTTGACGCTGACAAGAACGTGACCTCTGTTCTTATCAATCCTGACATCAGCGGCACTTGCACAACGAGCCTTAATGTGTTCGTTATGTCAATGGATTTCCTTATTGAAACTGTTAATGATGCAATGGCTAGAGGAAATGTAAGCTTTGAGAGAAATATTCTTCAGGAGAAGTGCAGAGAGCTTAAGATAAAGATCTACGAGTACGATAACTATTTCAGCAAGCTCAACAGCCCTGAAAGCTACTTTAAGTCAAACATGGCTCTGCTTGAACCTGAGAATGCACGCAAGCTGTTCGTTCCAAAGCGTTCTATCTACACAAAGGTAAGCGACAACGCTCCTGTTAAGTACGATCTGGACAGCAAGGTATCAAACTCTCTTATTGCTGACGGCTGTATCATAGAGGGCGAGGTAGAGAATTCTGTACTGTTCAGAGGCGTTAAGGTAGGCAAGGGTGCAAAGGTCAAGAACTGTATCCTTATGCAGGGCACTGTTGTTGGTGACAATGCTGAGCTTAACTATCTTATCACAGACAAGAACGTTTCTATCTGTGAAAACCATATCCTTACAAGCTCGCCACAGTATCCTATGTATGTAGGAAAGGGAGCTTCTGTATAAAAAGGTCGCAATGACTTAGGAAAGAGGGTTCGGATATGAACATACTTTATACTGCAAGTGAGGCTTTGCCTTTTATTGCTTCAGGTGGATTGGCTGATGTTGCAGGCTCACTGCCTGCGGCTATCAATGCCGAGGGTCACGATTGCAGAGTCGTGATACCTTATTACAGCTCTATCAGGCAGGAGCTGAAGGACAA
>OGFI01000662.1_pt1 | contig 23504 bp, 13 predicted proteins | sample 1570901 | NCBI WGS metagenome assembly OGFI01 (sample SAMEA2582018, study PRJEB24529) | metagenome | biome: Human gut stool | place: China | collected 2011 | reverse complement strand
ATAATGCCGATTGTTGAATTTCCGGTATTGTAACATTGAGAAGTGATGAAAAAGACCTTGGAACAATAGGAATAATTGGTCCAAAAAGAATGATCCATTCAAAAATAATTTCAGTAATGAGATATATTCAAAGGTTAATTGATGAAGGAGGAAAATAATGGAAGAAATAAAAAAAGACGAAAATCAAGAAGATGTAAAAAACAGCAAAAACAATAAAAAAGAGCTAGAAAAAATAAAAGCTTTAATTGAGACACAAAAAAAAGAAATTGAAGAAAAAGATGATAGACTAAAAAGATTAATGGCAGAATTTGAAAACTTTAAAAAAAGAAGTAGCAAAGAAAGAGAAGGTCTATATAATTCTTTAATTGCAGATATAACATCTTCATTATTACCAATATTAGACAACCTTGAAAAAGCTGTTCAAGTTAAAACAGAAGATGAAAACTTTAAACAAGGAATAGAACTTGTATTAAAACAATTTAAAGATGTTCTTACATCAAATGGTGTTACAGAAATAGAAACTATAGGTAAAACATTTGATCCAGAACTTCATGAAGCAATAACTTCTGTTGTTGATGAAAACTTAGGACCACAAGAAATTAAAGAAGAATACAGAAAAGGTTATATGATTGGAAACAAAGTAATTAGACATTCATTAGTTGTTGTGGCTAACTAGTAAAAAAGTTATTAATTAGTAAATTGAAAAATTTATTAATATATATAAATAAAAAAATAATAGGGAAACCTATATAAAACAAAAGAATAAAATCATTTAAGTAAATAAGAAATTTAAAAGAAAATATTTTAGCACCCACTACTAATATTATTCTTTTAGGATATTAAAGGAGGATTTTAAAATGGGAAAAATTATAGGAATAGACTTAGGAACAACAAATTCATGTGTAGCAGTTATGGAAGGTGGAGAGCCAGTTGTAATTCCAAATCCAGAAGGAAATAGAACTACACCATCAGTTGTTGCATTTTCAAAAAACGGAGAAAGATTAGTTGGACAAATTGCAAAACGTCAAGCAGTAACAAACCCAGATAAAACAGTTATATCTATTAAAAGAAAAATGGGAACAGCAGAAAAAGTAAACATTGATGGAGATGAATTTACTCCACAAGAAATTTCTGCAATGATTCTACAAAAATTAAAAGCAGATGCTGAAAGTTATTTAGGACAAAAAGTTACTCAAGCTGTTATAACAGTTCCTGCTTACTTTAGTGATTCACAAAGACAAGCAACAAAAGATGCTGGTAAAATAGCTGGACTAGAAGTATTAAGAATTATAAATGAACCAACAGCAGCAGCTTTAGCTTATGGTGTTGATAAAGAAGATAAAGACCAAAAAATAATGGTATATGATTTAGGTGGAGGAACATTTGATGTTTCAATACTTGATATTGGTGATGGAGTATTTGAAGTTTTAGCAACAAGTGGTAATAACAAACTAGGTGGAGATGACTTCGATGAAGCTATTATTAAATATTTAGTTGCAGAATTCAAAAAAGAAAGCGGAATTGATTTATCTGCAGATAAAAGCGCAATGCAAAGATTAAAAGAAGCAGCTGAAAAGGCTAAAATAGAATTATCAGGAATGCAACAAACAAATATTAACTTACCATTCATTACAGCTGATAGCACAGGACCAAAACACTTAGACATCACATTAACAAGACCAAAATTTGAAGAATTAATTGGTGATTTAGTACGTAGTACAACAGGACCAGTTAACCAAGCTTTAAAAGATGCTGGATTAACATCAAATGATATTGACCAAGTATTATTAGTTGGTGGTTCTACAAGAGTTCCATTAGTTCAAGAAACTGTTAAACAAATAACAGGTAAAGAGCCAAATAAAGGAATTAACCCAGATGAATGTGTTGCTATAGGTGCATCAATTCAAGGTGGTGTATTATCAGGAGATGTTAAAGATTTAGTATTACTTGATGTAACACCATTATCATTAGGTATTGAAACATATGGTGGAGTATTCACAAAATTAATTGAAAGAAACACAACAATACCAACAAAAAAATCACAAGTATTCTCAACAGCAACAGATGGTCAAACATCAGTTGAAGTTCATGTATTACAAGGTGAAAGAGAAATGGCTGCATATAACAAAACATTAGGAAGATTCCAATTAACAGGAATTCCAGCAGCACCAAGAGGAGTACCTCAAATTGAAGTTACATTTGATATAGATGCAAACGGTATAGTTCATGTATCTGCAAAAGATATGGCAACAGGAAACAGCCAAGATATATCAATAACAGCAAGTACAAACTTATCTGACGAAGATATCGAAAAAGCAGTAAAAGATGCTGAAGCTCATGCTGCAGAAGATAAAAAACAAAAAGATGGAATAGAAGCTAAAAATAATGCATCAAGCTTAATTTATAACTGTGAAAAAACTTTATCTGAATTAGGTGATAAAATCAGTAGCGAAGAAAAAGCTAAAGTAGAAACAGAAATTGAAAATTTAAAGAAAGTAAAAGATTCTGATGATATAGAAGCAATAAAAGCAGCAACAGAAAAATTAACAACAACATTCTATTCAGTATCAGAAAAATTATATTCACAAGCTCAACAAGCACAAGGAGCAAATCCTGGAGCAGGAGCTGAAGGAAATGTAAATACAGACGAAAACGGAAATGTATATAATGCTGATTACAAAGTAGAAGATGACAATAACGATAATAAATAATAATTAAAATGAAGTGAGACATAAAAAAGAGACATCTTAAAGTGTCTCACTTTTAAAATGGAAAAGAAAAATGGAAAGGAATAGTTTATATGGCACAGAAAAGAGATTATTACGAAGTCCTAGGTGTAAGTAAAACTGCAACAGATGATGAACTAAAAAAAGCATATAGAAAACTTGCTAAGCAATACCATCCAGATGCTAATCCTAATAATAAAGAAGAGGCAGAAAAAAAGTTCAAAGAAATAAATGAAGCATATGAAACTTTGTCAAATCCACAAAAAAGAAAAATGTATGATCAGTTTGGACCAGATGGACCACAAGGATTTGGCGGAGGTGCTGGAGGTGCAAATTATTATTCAACAGGATTTGATGGTTTTTCAGATTTTGGTGACATAGGAGATATTTTTTCATCATTCTTTGGAGGAGGATTTGGAGGAAGAAGCTCTAGAAAAAATAATAACGGACCAGTACAAGGTGCAGATTTAAAATATAGTTTAGACATAACATTTGAAGAAGCATTTTTAGGAACAGAAAAGGAAATATCAATAACAAGAAGTGAAACTTGCACAGCTTGTGGTGGAAATGGTGCAAAACCTGGAACTGTTATAGATAAATGTAATGTATGCGGTGGAACAGGTCAAATAAGACAAATACAAAATACAATATTAGGGCAAATGCAAACAACAAGAACTTGTTCAACATGTAATGGAACTGGAAAAATAATAAAACAGCCTTGCGAAATATGTAAAGGAAAAGGAAAAGTAAGAAAACAAACAAAAATAAAAGTAAAAATACCAGCAGGAATAGATGACAATCAAACAATAGTACTAAGAGGAGAAGGCGAAGCTGGTTCAAGAGGTGGAGCAAAAGGCGATTTATATATCGTAATAAGAGTAAAAAAACATAGTATATATACAAGATCTGGAAATGATGTATATTGTATAATACCAATAACATTTACACAAGCAACATTAGGTGCAGATTTAGAAATACCTATGGTAGATGGAACAAAAGAAAGTTACAAAATACCAGAGGGAACACAAACAGGTACAAAGTTCACAATAAGAAACAAAGGTTTCAAAAGTATAAATACATCAAGTCAAGGAAACTTTGTATTTAATGTACAAGTACAAGTACCAAAACATTTAACGAAAGAGCAAAGAGACCTATTAACACAACTAGCAAAAACAATGAATGAACAACCTCCTGTAAAGAAAAAAGGAATATTTGGATTTTAAAAATAAATTATTGCTTTATGTAATTATATAGTAAAGCAATAAAAGGGATGCTATATTATATATAGCATCTTTTCTACGGCTTCAAAAAAAACAAAAAAGTAGTAGACTTTTTTATAAATTTAGACTAAAATTATATACATAAATAAAAACATAGGAGGAAATTTATATGAATATTTGGCATGATATAAATGGAGAGAGAATAAAAAAGGATAACTTTGTATCAGTTATTGAAATACAAAAAAACGGAAGAAATAAATATGAACTAGACAAAGAAACAGGAATGTTAAGATTAGATAGAATTTTATATACAGCAACTCATTATCCTGCAAACTACGGATTTATTCCTCGTACATATGCAGGAGATGGAGACCCACTAGATGTACTTGTAATTTGTCACGAAGAAATAGTACCACTAACATTAGTAGAAACATATCCAATAGGTGTATTAAAAATGATTGATGGTGGAGAAGAAGATGAAAAAATAATAGCGATACCAGTAAATGATCCATACTTAAATAACTATAAAAATATAACAGAATTACCAACACAATTATTAGATGAAATAATGCACTTTTTTGAAGTATATAAACAATTAGAAAGAAAACAAACATCTGTAGATAAAATGTTAGGAAGAGATGAAGCTGAGGCAATTGTAGAAAAATGTATTAACAATTATAAAGAAAAATTCGAAAGATAGGAGTAAAAAAGCAGTATGATAGAAAAAATACTATTTAATGTACTAGCTTTTGCAATATTTATATCAATATTTTGGAAATTAATAAAACGAAATGATACGACATATGTATATATATTAATATTAGAATTTTTAGGAATTGGTGCTAGATTTGTCAGTATATTAAATAATATTAAATTAAATTTTATTAGTATATTAATAATATACATAATGGCAGTAATAATTCCTATAATAATAATGCTTCTTGAAAAAAATAATATATTTCTATCAGAAATTATATGTATTTCTATTGCTAAATTGAATTTTAAATATGGAAATAATGAAATAGCAAGAAAAAAACTAATAAAACTTATTTCTAAATATCCAAATAGCTATTATGCACATAAACTATTAGCTCAAATATATGAAAGTGAAGAAAAGTATGAAGAGGCAATTGATGAGTATGTGAAGGCAATAGAAATTAATACTAAAGATTATGATTCATATTATCAAATTGCGTTTTTGCTAAATAAAAATTCAAAGCAAGAAGAAGCGGAGGAAATGCTAGAAGATTTATTAGCAAAAAAGCCTGAATATTATAAAGCATCTGAGCTATTAGGAACAATTTTATATGACCAAGAAAAGTTTAAACAAGCTGTTTCAGTATATTTAGAAGCATTAAAATATAATCCAACGCGATATGAGTTATATTATGGATTGGGAATGACATATACGAGATTAAATGATTTTCAAACTGCAAAGGAATATTATGAAAAAGCTGCAGCTATAAATTCAATGTTATATCATGCTAGATTAAATATTGCGCAAATTGCATTGATAACAGGAGAGCTAGATGAAGCAGAGGCAAGATTTATAGATTGTATGCAAGATAAAGATTCTGAACCAGATGCATATTATTATTTGGCAATAATTTGTTTAATGAAGGGTGAAGAAGATAAGGCTGTTGGATATGTGAACATTGCAATAGAATTAGATTATAGATTTTATAAGAAAGTTAGTAAGCAGGAAATTTTTGAACCTATAATGGATCAAATAAGATCTGGACAAAGCAAAAAGCGTAAATATCACTATACTTATGAAGAAGTGAGAACTAAGAAGCATCTTGATGATACATTTTGTTTAATTGAGAAGATGAAGAATAATAATTCTAAGTTTGATGGGAATAGTGATAAAAAAGTGGAAAAAGAATTGGAAAATAATGATTATGAGAGGGAATAACAACTTTTATTTGAATGAATATAATGTGAATAGACCGAGTTTTCTTAATAAGGTCTATTTTTTTTGTGTTGTATAAATTGTGAAGGAGTGGTTTTTATGAAGAATATTGCTGTTGTTGGTGGAGATATGCGTAATCGTATATTGGTAGAATTGTTGAGAGATGGTGGAGATAATGTTTTTTCGTTTGCTCTTGGAGATGAGGAGAATGGAGATTTTTTGAGTGTTATAAATAGATGTGATTATGTGATTACGTCGACTCCTTTTTCTAAGGATGGTGAGGTTTTGTTTTGTCCGTTGTCTGATAAGAGTGTGTTAGTTGATGAGTTTGTTCGTTTGGTGAGGGAAAAGGTTGTTTTTGGTGGAGCTATTAAGAATGATATTGTTGAGAAACTTAAAAAATGTAATAGGGTTTTTGATTTTATGAAGGACGAAGAGGTTGTTGTTAAGAATGCAATTCCAACGGCAGAGGGGGTTGTAAAGTTGATAATTGATAATACTTGTATAACTATTGATGATAGTAGAGTTGCTGTTTTGGGGTTTTTGTTGTGATAGTAAAAAAGAAGAGGTTGCAAATATTGAAATGTGCGGTTATAATGTAGTTGATGAAAATTTTAATCTCAAAAATATGGATGTTATTGTTAATACTGTTCCGCATTTGATTTTAGGTGAGACTGAATTAAAAAGTTTGGATAAAAATAAGACTTTGATTATTGATGTTGCATCAAATCCGGGTGGTGTTGATTATGAATATGCAAATGCAAATAAATTTAGATGTATACATGAGTTAGGTATTCCTGGAAAAATTGCTGCTAGAACATCTGCAAAATATATACGAGATTTTATAAAAAATGTAATAAATGAGGTGTAAAAAATGTTTAAAAGTGAAAAGGGAGATACATATGTGAATTGGGTGATTATAATTTTAGTTGTATTAATATTTTCGGCAATTATTATAAGAGTTCTAGTTGGAGAAAATGGTTTGATTAATCAAAGAAAAGAAGATAAAATAAGAAATGAAACTGAAAATAATATTGTAATTGAACTTACAAATGGAACTAAATTTGATTATTAAAAAGGATGAAAAAGTATGAACATAGGAATAGATATAGGAGGAAGCCATATAGGGGTTGGTGTAGTAAGTCCTGATGGAAAAATCTTAAAAAAGGTTGAAGAAAAAATTACTTATATTGAAAAAAATAATATAAAAGAATTTTTGGTAAATACAATAGTAACAATTTTGAAAAAGTGGGAAGATGAAGAATTTGGAAAGATTGAAAAAATTGGAATTGGAATACCAGGAATTGTGAAAGATGATATTATTAAATATAGTGTTAATTTAGGATTAAAAAATTTTGACTTGAAAAAAGAGCTACAAAAGAATTTTGAATATGCGGAAATTCATATAAAAAATGATGGTAAATGTGCTGGATTAGCAGAAAAAAAATTAGGTGCATTACAAAATTATAAAGATTGTATTTTTATATGTTTAGGTACCGGAATAGGTGGTGCTGCTTTTTATAATGGAAAGTTAATTGTACCGGAAAGAAGCTCTGGATTTGAATTTGGACATATGATAATTCAAAAAAATGGTGAAGTTTGTAGATGTGGCAGTAAGGGCTGTTTTGAAATATATGGCTCAATGAGAAGATTTAAAAATGATATTAGATACAATTTAAATTTACCAGAAAATACAGATGGAGAAGAGCTGTTAAATATAGTAAAAAATAATCAAGCAAATCCTATTGTAAAAGAGATAATAAATGAATATATAGAAAATTTATGTATAGGTATATCAAATATAGTAGATATTCTAGAGCCACAGGCAATATGTATTGGTGGTGGCTTCTCATACTATAAAGAAATCTTTTTAGAAAAATTTATAAACGAATTTTATAACGCAGATTATGTATTTTACAAAGAAAATATGCCAAAAATAGTAATAGCAGAGCTAGGTAATGATGCTGGAATAATAGGTAGTGCATTATATGCTTAGGTACGATAAAAAATCTTATTATAATACAACAATTATAACTTATGACAAAGAGTTGTGTAGATGCACAAGTGAAATAATATGAGTAAAAAAAGAGAAAAGATGTACAAAAAAGGTACATCTTTTTTCATATTAAGGTAGAATCATCATTAAAGTATAATACAAATCAATCCGCCACTACCTTCATTAATAATTCTTTCCAAAGTTTCTTGTAATTTTCCTTGAGCTTCCTCTGGCATATGATATAATTTGCTTTGTAAGCCTTCATTAACAAGAGCATGTAAACTTTTTCCAAAAATATTAGATTCCCAAATTTTTTGTGGGTCATTTTCAAATTCTGAAAGTAAATAATTAACAAGCTCTTCTGATTGTCTTTCACTTCCAACAATAGGAGAAACTTCAGTTTCTATATTAGCTCTAATCATATGTATTGAAGGAGCAGTTGCCTTTAATTTAACGCCAAATCTTGAACCTTGTTTAACCATTTCTGGTTCATCAAGAATAAGTTCATCAATAGATGGTGTAACAATACCATATCCTTTTGATTTTACTTCTTCAAGAGCTGTGGCTACTTTATCATATTCTCGTTTTACCTGTGATAAGTTGGTAATTGTTGAAAATAAGTCACCTTCATTTGCAATTTCTACACCAGAAATTTCTGATATAATTTTGTAAAATAAATCATCAAGCAAATAAACTGTTAAATTAATTTCACCAGTACCAAGTGCAATTTCATTAATACGTGTTTCAGAAATAATTTGAGTATCATTTAAATTTGAAACTTGAGTACGAACTTCTTTTAAAATTCGGACATCATTAAATGTTTCTTTTATTTCCTTATATAATTCAGCCTTTAACCAATGTGAAGAGCTTAAATTATCAACCCAGCGAGGAAAATTAATATTTATTCTTTCTACAGGAAATTCATATAAAATGCTACTAAAAATTTTATTAATATCATCTAAAGAAAGATTTGTACAATCTGTGCAAACAACTGGATTAGAATATTTTGCTTCTAAATCTCTTGCAAGATTTTTTGTTTCTTCAGAATATGGTGTTGCACTATTTAAAACAATAACAAAAGGTTTTTTTAGCTCTTTTAATTCAGAAACTACACGCTCTTCAGCTTGAATATAATCTGCTCTTGGAATATCAGTAATACTTCCATCTGTAGTTACTAAAACTCCAATTGTAGAATGTTCTTGAATAACTTTTTTTGTACCAATTTCAGCTGCTTTTTCAAATGGAATTTCCTCTTCAGACCAAGGTGTTTTTACCATTCGAGGCATATCATCTTCCAAATATCCAATTGCATTATTTACTAAATAACCAACACAATCAACAAGACGAGTTTTTAGCGAAATATCACCATCTATTTTTATTTCAACAGCTTCATTAGGAACAAATTTGGGCTCTGTAGTCATAATTGTTTTTCCAGCTGCACTTTGTGGTAATTCATCTTTAGCTCTTTCTTGCTTATATGAATTATCTATATTTGGAATAACAAGTAAATCCATAAATTTTTTTATAAAAGTAGATTTACCAGTTCGGACAGGGCCAACCACACCAACATAAATATCACCATCAGTTCGTTTGGCAATATCTTCATATAATTTTACTTTATCTTCCATTGAAAACCTCCTTAAAATTGCTATGCTATAAAATATAACATTGTAATCATTCGCTCAAATTTGTGAAAAATCACAATGAACAAGAAAAATAGTAGTTGTCATGTACAATTAACCTTGTTCAATAATGTTAATAAATTATATTATTCAAAAAAATATATATGCACTAAACTTTAAAAAAATCATATTATGTATTAAAAAAGCTTGATACAATCGCAAATATATGCTAAGATTAAGCCTATGAGGGTGATAAAATGATGAAAAATTATGAAGAAACAATAGAAAAATTAAAAAAATACAATCAAAATGAAATAGTAAATATTATGTCAAAAGTATATACAGAAGAAGAAAATAAAAAATTAATAGAACAATTAAATAGAATAGATTTAAATCAAGTAATGAATTTATATAAAAATGCTAATAATATACCATTAATAGATGAAAGAAAAATTGAACATATAGAATATACAGATTTAAATAGTTTATCAGAAGAAAAATTCAAAGAATATAAAAATATAGGAATTGATGTAATAAAAAATAACAAATACGCAGTAATTACAATGGCTGGAGGACAAGGAACAAGATTAGGTCACAAAGGTCCAAAAGGTACATTTAAAATAAATACTGTAAATGGTGAAAAATATTTATTTGAAATAATAGTTGAATCATTACAAAAAGCAAATAAAAAATATAATGTAGTAATACCTTGGTACATAATGACAAGTGAAGATAATAATGATCAAACAATACAATTCTTAAAAGAAAATAACTTTTTTGGTTATGATGAAAATAAAGTAAAGTTCTTTAAACAAGGAAAAGTTCCAATGGTTAAAGAAGATGGCAACATTATAATAGATCAAAATAAATTAATAAAAGAAGCTTCAGATGGAAATGGAAGTATATACAAATCTTTAAAAGATTCTAATTTAATAAATCAAATGAAAGAAGATGGAATTGAGTGGATTTTTGTTGGAGGAGTCGACAATATACTATTAAAAATAGTTGATCCAGTGTTAACTGGTTTAACAATAACAGAAAACAACTTAATATCATCAAAATCAGTTGTTAAGAAAAATGCAAAAGAGCGTGTTGGAGTATTTTGCAAATTAAATGGTGTTCCAAAAGTAATTGAATATACTGAATTACCAGAAAAAATGGCTGAAGAAATTGATAGTAATGGTCAATTAATGTATGGTGAAGTAAATATTTTAAGTCATTTATTTAATATAAAGGCTTTAGAAAAATTATCAGAAGTTGATCTACCATATCATACTGCATATAAAAAATCTAACTATTTAGATGAAAAAGAAAATTTTGTAGAGGTAACAACACCAAATGCATATAAATTTGAATCTTATATTTTTGATGGATTTAGTTTCTTTAATTCAATGAGTATACTAAGAGTAAAAAGAGAAGAAGAATTTGCACCTATAAAAAATCGTGAAGGTTCAGATAGCCCAGAAACAGCAGTAAATTTATATAATGAATATGTAAAAAAATATAATTAAAAAAGGCGAATATATGAATAGAATAAAAATGAAATTCATATATTCGTCTTTTAGTGCATTAAAATGCAACTACATTTGTTCATCGCCAGGTAAAAAATAATCAACTATACCGTAAATTAAAGCACCTATAATTGCAGCCATCCATGAAATAACATAACCTGCTACAAAATATTGAGTAACATATAATATAACTGCAGATAAAATAAATCCTACAAAGCCTTTTCCAAATGGACTAGCCTTTATTCCCGTAAATTTAGCAATTAAAAAGTCTATAACTGTTAAAACTATTGTTGCTATTGCAAGTGACCAAAAATTACTAATTTCAAAACCAGGAGTGAAAAATGCTGTGATTGCTAAAACAATACCTGCAGTAATTAATCTACCGACAATTTGCCAAACTGTATTAGTAGAATTTCCTGCCTGACTATTTTCCATATGATTATCTGACATAAAAACCTCCCTGTACACAAAAAAGTGTACGAACAATTTTTAATTGTTCAATTATATTATGAGCGAAAAAATGATTATTATACAAAATAATAATTGTAATATTCTAAAAAAAATGATAAAATTTGGATAATAATTTTTTGTAATAGGAAGTAAAAATGGAAGAGCTAAAATCATGTAATATATGTCCACACAAATGCGGAGTAAATAGATTAAATGGAATAAAAGGAAGATGTAAGTGTGATAATAAAATAAAAATAGCACTAGCATCAGTCCATAATTATGAAGAGCCATGCATAAGTGAAAAAAATACTGTTCCAGATCCATTTTTTCCACTTATGCATGGCTCTTCATAATTATGGACTGATGCTAGTGCTATTTTTATTTTATTATCACACTTACATCTTCCTTTTATTCCATTTAATCTATTTACTCCGCATTTGTGTGGACATATATTACATGATTTTAGCTCTTCCATTTTTACTTCCTATTACAAAAAATTATTATCCAAATTTTATCATTTTTTTTAGAATATTACAATTATTATTTTGTATAATAATCATTTTTTCGCTCATAATATAATTGAACAATTAAAAATTGTTCGTACACTTTTTTGTGTACAGGGAGGTTTTTATGTCAGATAATCATATGGAAAATAGTCAGGCAGGAAATTCTACTAATACAGTTTGGCAAATTGTCGGTAGATTAATTACTGCAGGTATTGTTTTAGCAATCACAGCATTTTTCACTCCTGGTTTTGAAATTAGTAATTTTTGGTCACTTGCAATAGCAACAATAGTTTTAACAGTTATAGACTTTTTAATTGCTAAATTTACGGGAATAAAGGCTAGTCCATTTGGAAAAGGCTTTGTAGGATTTATTTTATCTGCAGTTATATTATATGTTACTCAATATTTTGTAGCAGGTTATGTTATTTCATGGATGGCTGCAATTATAGGTGCTTTAATTTACGGTATAGTTGATTATTTTTTACCTGGCGATGAACAAATGTAGTTGCATTTTAATGCACTAAAAGACGAATATATGAATTTCATTTTTATTCTATTCATATATTCGCCTTTTTTAATTATATTTTTTTACATATTCATTATATAAATTTACTGCTGTTTCTGGGCTATCTGAACCTTCACGATTTTTTATAGGTGCAAATTCTTCTTCTCTTTTTACTCTTAGTATACTCATTGAATTAAAGAAACTAAATCCATCAAAAATATAAGATTCAAATTTATATGCATTTGGTGTTGTTACCTCTACAAAATTTTCTTTTTCATCTAAATAGTTAGATTTTTTATATGCAGTATGATATGGTAGATCAACTTCTGATAATTTTTCTAAAGCCTTTATATTAAATAAATGACTTAAAATATTTACTTCACCATACATTAATTGACCATTACTATCAATTTCTTCAGCCATTTTTTCTGGTAATTCAGTATATTCAATTACTTTTGGAACACCATTTAATTTGCAAAATACTCCAACACGCTCTTTTGCATTTTTCTTAACAACTGATTTTGATGATATTAAGTTGTTTTCTGTTATTGTTAAACCAGTTAACACTGGATCAACTATTTTTAATAGTATATTGTCGACTCCTCCAACAAAAATCCACTCAATTCCATCTTCTTTCATTTGATTTATTAAATTAGAATCTTTTAAAGATTTGTATATACTTCCATTTCCATCTGAAGCTTCTTTTATTAATTTATTTTGATCTATTATAATGTTGCCATCTTCTTTAACCATTGGAACTTTTCCTTGTTTAAAGAACTTTACTTTATTTTCATCATAACCAAAAAAGTTATTTTCTTTTAAGAATTGTATTGTTTGATCATTATTATCTTCACTTGTCATTATGTACCAAGGTATTACTACATTATATTTTTTATTTGCTTTTTGTAATGATTCAACTATTATTTCAAATAAATATTTTTCACCATTTACAGTATTTATTTTAAATGTACCTTTTGGACCTTTGTGACCTAATCTTGTTCCTTGTCCTCCAGCCATTGTAATTACTGCGTATTTGTTATTTTTTATTACATCAATTCCTATATTTTTATATTCTTTGAATTTTTCTTCTGATAAACTATTTAAATCTGTATATTCTATATGTTCAATTTTTCTTTCATCTATTAATGGTATATTATTAGCATTTTTATATAAATTCATTACTTGATTTAAATCTATTCTATTTAATTGTTCTATTAATTTTTTATTTTCTTCTTCTGTATATACTTTTGACATAATATTTACTATTTCATTTTGATTGTATTTTTTTAATTTTTCTATTGTTTCTTCATAATTTTTCATCATTTTATCACCCTCATAGGCTTAATCTTAGCATATATTTGCGATTGTATCAAGCTTTTTTAATACATAATATGATTTTTTTAAAGTTTAGTGCATATATATTTTTTTGAATAATATAATTTATTAACATTATTGAACAAGGTTAATTGTACATGACAACTACTATTTTTCTTGTTCATTGTGATTTTTCACAAATTTGAGCGAATGATTACAATGTTATATTTTATAGCATAGCAATTTTAAGGAGGTTTTCAATGGAAGATAAAGTAAAATTATATGAAGATATTGCCAAACGAACTGATGGTGATATTTATGTTGGTGTGGTTGGCCCTGTCCGAACTGGTAAATCTACTTTTATAAAAAAATTTATGGATTTACTTGTTATTCCAAATATAGATAATTCATATAAGCAAGAAAGAGCTAAAGATGAATTACCACAAAGTGCAGCTGGAAAAACAATTATGACTACAGAGCCCAAATTTGTTCCTAATGAAGCTGTTGAAATAAAAATAGATGGTGATATTTCGCTAAAAACTCGTCTTGTTGATTGTGTTGGTTATTTAGTAAATAATGCAATTGGATATTTGGAAGATGATATGCCTCGAATGGTAAAAACACCTTGGTCTGAAGAGGAAATTCCATTTGAAAAAGCAGCTGAAATTGGTACAAAAAAAGTTATTCAAGAACATTCTACAATTGGAGTTTTAGTAACTACAGATGGAAGTATTACTGATATTCCAAGAGCAGATTATATTCAAGCTGAAGAGCGTGTAGTTTCTGAATTAAAAGAGCTAAAAAAACCTTTTGTTATTGTTTTAAATAGTGCAACACCATATTCTGAAGAAACAAAAAATCTTGCAAGAGATTTAGAAGCAAAATATTCTAATCCAGTTGTTTGCACAGATTGTACAAATCTTTCTTTAGATGATATTAATAAAATTTTTAGTAGCATTTTATATGAATTTCCTGTAGAAAGAATAAATATTAATTTTCCTCGCTGGGTTGATAATTTAAGCTCTTCACATTGGTTAAAGGCTGAATTATATAAGGAAATAAAAGAAACATTTAATGATGTCCGAATTTTAAAAGAAGTTCGTACTCAAGTTTCAAATTTAAATGATACTCAAATTATTTCTGAAACACGTATTAATGAAATTGCACTTGGTACTGGTGAAATTAATTTAACAGTTTATTTGCTTGATGATTTATTTTACAAAATTATATCAGAAATTTCTGGTGTAGAAATTGCAAATGAAGGTGACTTATTTTCAACAATTACCAACTTATCACAGGTAAAACGAGAATATGATAAAGTAGCCACAGCTCTTGAAGAAGTAAAATCAAAAGGATATGGTATTGTTACACCATCTATTGATGAACTTATTCTTGATGAACCAGAAATGGTTAAACAAGGTTCAAGATTTGGCGTTAAATTAAAGGCAACTGCTCCTTCAATACATATGATTAGAGCTAATATAGAAACTGAAGTTTCTCCTATTGTTGGAAGTGAAAGACAATCAGAAGAGCTTGTTAATTATTTACTTTCAGAATTTGAAAATGACCCACAAAAAATTTGGGAATCTAATATTTTTGGAAAAAGTTTACATGCTCTTGTTAATGAAGGCTTACAAAGCAAATTATATCATATGCCAGAGGAAGCTCAAGGAAAATTACAAGAAACTTTGGAAAGAATTATTAATGAAGGTAGTGGCGGATTGATTTGTATTATACTTTAATGATGATTCTACCTTAATATGAAAAAAGATGTACCTTTTTTGTACATCTTTTCTCTTTTTTTACTCATATTATTTCACTTGTGCATCTACACAACTCTTTGTCATAAGTTATAATTGTTGTATTATAATAAGATTTTTTATCGTACCTAAGCATATAATGCACTACCTATTATTCCAGCATCATTACCTAGCTCTGCTATTACTATTTTTGGCATATTTTCTTTGTAAAATACATAATCTGCGTTATAAAATTCGTTTATAAATTTTTCTAAAAAGATTTCTTTATAGTATGAGAAGCCACCACCAATACATATTGCCTGTGGCTCTAGAATATCTACTATATTTGATATACCTATACATAAATTTTCTATATATTCATTTATTATCTCTTTTACAATAGGATTTGCTTGATTATTTTTTACTATATTTAACAGCTCTTCTCCATCTGTATTTTCTGGTAAATTTAAATTGTATCTAATATCATTTTTAAATCTTCTCATTGAGCCATATATTTCAAAACAGCCCTTACTGCCACATCTACAAACTTCACCATTTTTTTGAATTATCATATGTCCAAATTCAAATCCAGAGCTTCTTTCCGGTACAATTAACTTTCCATTATAAAAAGCAGCACCACCTATTCCGGTACCTAAACATATAAAAATACAATCTTTATAATTTTGTAATGCACCTAATTTTTTTTCTGCTAATCCAGCACATTTACCATCATTTTTTATATGAATTTCCGCATATTCAAAATTCTTTTGTAGCTCTTTTTTCAAGTCAAAATTTTTTAATCCTAAATTAACACTATATTTAATAATATCATCTTTCACAATTCCTGGTATTCCAATTCCAATTTTTTCAATCTTTCCAAATTCTTCATCTTCCCACTTTTTCAAAATTGTTACTATTGTATTTACCAAAAATTCTTTTATATTATTTTTTTCAATATAAGTAATTTTTTCTTCAACCTTTTTTAAGATTTTTCCATCAGGACTTACTACACCAACCCCTATATGGCTTCCTCCTATATCTATTCCTATGTTCATACTTTTTCATCCTTTTTAATAATCAAATTTAGTTCCATTTGTAAGTTCAATTACAATATTATTTTCAGTTTCATTTCTTATTTTATCTTCTTTTCTTTGATTAATCAAACCATTTTCTCCAACTAGAACTCTTATAATAATTGCCGAAAATATTAATACAACTAAAATTATAATCACCCAATTCACATATGTATCTCCCTTTTCACTTTTAAACATTTTTTACACCTCATTTATTACATTTTTTATAAAATCTCGTATATATTTTGCAGATGTTCTAGCAGCAATTTTTCCAGGAATACCTAACTCATGTATACATCTAAATTTATTTGCATTTGCATATTCATAATCAACACCACCCGGATTTGATGCAACATCAATAATCAAAGTCTTATTTTTATCCAAACTTTTTAATTCAGTCTCACCTAAAATCAAATGCGGAACAGTATTAACAATAACATCCATATTTTTGAGATTAAAATTTTCATCAACTACATTATAACCGCACATTTCAATATTTGCAACCTCTTCTTTTTTACTATCACAACAAAAACCCCAAAACAGCAACTCTACTATCATCAATAGTTATACAAGTATTATCAATTATCAACTTTACAACCCCCTCTGCCGTTGGAATTGCATTCTTAACAACAACCTCTTCGTCCTTCATAAAATCAAAAACCCTATTACATTTTTTAAGTTTCTCAACAATATCATTCTTAATAGCTCCACCAAAAACAACCTTTTCCCTCACCAAACGAACAAACTCATCAACTAACACACTCTTATCAGACAACGGACAAAACAAAACCTCACCATCCTTAGAAAAAGGAGTCGACGTAATCACATAATCACATCTATTTATAACACTCAAAAAATCTCCATTCTCCTCATCTCCAAGAGCAAACGAAAAAACATTATCTCCACCATCTCTCAACAATTCTACCAATATACGATTACGCATATCTCCACCAACAACAGCAATATTCTTCATAAAAACCACTCCTTCACAATTTATACAACACAAAAAAAATAGACCTTATTAAGAAAACTCGGTCTATTCACATTATATTCATTCAAATAAAAGTTGTTATTCCCTCTCATAATCATTATTTTCCAATTCTTTTTCCACTTTTTTATCACTATTCCCATCAAACTTAGAATTATTATTCTTCATCTTCTCAATTAAACAAAATGTATCATCAAGATGCTTCTTAGTTCTCACTTCTTCATAAGTATAGTGATATTTACGCTTTTTGCTTTGTCCAGATCTTATTTGATCCATTATAGGTTCAAAAATTTCCTGCTTACTAACTTTCTTATAAAATCTATAATCTAATTCTATTGCAATGTTCACATATCCAACAGCCTTATCTTCTTCACCCTTCATTAAACAAATTATTGCCAAATAATAATATGCATCTGGTTCAGAATCTTTATCTTGCATACAATCTATAAATCTTGCCTCTGCTTCATCTAGCTCTCCTGTTATCAATGCAATTTGCGCAATATTTAATCTAGCATGATATAACATTGAATTTATAGCTGCAGCTTTTTCATAATATTCCTTTGCAGTTTGAAAATCATTTAATCTCGTATATGTCATTCCCAATCCATAATATAACTCATATCGCGTTGGATTATATTTTAATGCTTCTAAATATACTGAAACAGCTTGTTTAAACTTTTCTTGGTCATATAAAATTGTTCCTAATAGCTCAGATGCTTTATAATATTCAGGCTTTTTTGCTAATAAATCTTCTAGCATTTCCTCCGCTTCTTCTTGCTTTGAATTTTTATTTAGCAAAAACGCAATTTGATAATATGAATCATAATCTTTAGTATTAATTTCTATTGCCTTCACATACTCATCAATTGCCTCTTCATACTTTTCTTCACTTTCATATATTTGAGCTAATAGTTTATGTGCATAATAGCTATTTGGATATTTAGAAATAAGTTTTATTAGTTTTTTTCTTGCTATTTCATTATTTCCATATTTAAAATTCAATTTAGCAATAGAAATACATATAATTTCTGATAGAAATATATTATTTTTTTCAAGAAGCATTATTATTATAGGAATTATTACTGCCATTATGTATATTATTAATATACTAATAAAATTTAATTTAATATTATTTAATATACTGACAAATCTAGCACCAATTCCTAAAAATTCTAATATTAATATATATACATATGTCGTATCATTTCGTTTTATTAATTTCCAAAATATTGATATAAATATTGCAAAAGCTAGTACATTAAATAGTATTTTTTCTATCATACTGCTTTTTTACTCCTATCTTTCGAATTTTTCTTTATAATTGTTAATACATTTTTCTACAATTGCCTCAGCTTCATCTCTTCCTAACATTTTATCTACAGATGTTTGTTTTCTTTCTAATTGTTTATATACTTCAAAAAAGTGCATTATTTCATCTAATAATTGTGTTGGTAATTCTGTTATATTTTTATAGTTATTTAAGTATGGATCATTTACTGGTATCGCTATTATTTTTTCATCTTCTTCTCCACCATCAATCATTTTTAATACACCTATTGGATATGTTTCTACTAATGTTAGTGGTACTATTTCTTCGTGACAAATTACAAGTACATCTAGTGGGTCTCCATCTCCTGCATATGTACGAGGAATAAATCCGTAGTTTGCAGGATAATGAGTTGCTGTATATAAAATTCTATCTAATCTTAACATTCCTGTTTCTTTGTCTAGTTCATATTTATTTCTTCCGTTTTTTTGTATTTCAATAACTGATACAAAGTTATCCTTTTTTATTCTCTCTCCATTTATATCATGCCAAATATTCATATAAATTTCCTCCTATGTTTTTATTTATGTATATAATTTTAGTCTAAATTTATAAAAAAGTCTACTACTTTTTTGTTTTTTTTGAAGCCGTAGAAAAGATGCTATATATAATATAGCATCCCTTTTATTGCTTTACTATATAATTACATAAAGCAATAATTTATTTTTAAAATCCAAATATTCCTTTTTTCTTTACAGGAGGTTGTTCATTCATTGTTTTTGCTAGTTGTGTTAATAGGTCTCTTTGCTCTTTCGTTAAATGTTTTGGTACTTGTACTTGTACATTAAATACAAAGTTTCCTTGACTTGATGTATTTATACTTTTGAAACCTTTGTTTCTTATTGTGAACTTTGTACCTGTTTGTGTTCCCTCTGGTATTTTGTAACTTTCTTTTGTTCCATCTACCATAGGTATTTCTAAATCTGCACCTAATGTTGCTTGTGTAAATGTTATTGGTATTATACAATATACATCATTTCCAGATCTTGTATATATACTATGTTTTTTTACTCTTATTACGATATATAAATCGCCTTTTGCTCCACCTCTTGAACCAGCTTCGCCTTCTCCTCTTAGTACTATTGTTTGATTGTCATCTATTCCTGCTGGTATTTTTACTTTTATTTTTGTTTGTTTTCTTACTTTTCCTTTTCCTTTACATATTTCGCAAGGCTGTTTTATTATTTTTCCAGTTCCATTACATGTTGAACAAGTTCTTGTTGTTTGCATTTGCCCTAATATTGTATTTTGTATTTGTCTTATTTGACCTGTTCCACCGCATACATTACATTTATCTATAACAGTTCCAGGTTTTGCACCATTTCCACCACAAGCTGTGCAAGTTTCACTTCTTGTTATTGATATTTCCTTTTCTGTTCCTAAAAATGCTTCTTCAAATGTTATGTCTAAACTATATTTTAAATCTGCACCTTGTACTGGTCCGTTATTATTTTTTCTAGAGCTTCTTCCTCCAAATCCTCCTCCAAAGAATGATGAAAAAATATCTCCTATGTCACCAAAATCTGAAAAACCATCAAATCCTGTTGAATAATAATTTGCACCTCCAGCACCTCCGCCAAATCCTTGTGGTCCATCTGGTCCAAACTGATCATACATTTTTCTTTTTTGTGGATTTGACAAAGTTTCATATGCTTCATTTATTTCTTTGAACTTTTTTTCTGCCTCTTCTTTATTATTAGGATTAGCATCTGGATGGTATTGCTTAGCAAGTTTTCTATATGCTTTTTTTAGTTCATCATCTGTTGCAGTTTTACTTACACCTAGGACTTCGTAATAATCTCTTTTCTGTGCCATATAAACTATTCCTTTCCATTTTTCTTTTCCATTTTAAAAGTGAGACACTTTAAGATGTCTCTTTTTTATGTCTCACTTCATTTTAATTATTATTTATTATCGTTATTGTCATCTTCTACTTTGTAATCAGCATTATATACATTTCCGTTTTCGTCTGTATTTACATTTCCTTCAGCTCCTGCTCCAGGATTTGCTCCTTGTGCTTGTTGAGCTTGTGAATATAATTTTTCTGATACTGAATAGAATGTTGTTGTTAATTTTTCTGTTGCTGCTTTTATTGCTTCTATATCATCAGAATCTTTTACTTTCTTTAAATTTTCAATTTCTGTTTCTACTTTAGCTTTTTCTTCGCTACTGATTTTATCACCTAATTCAGATAAAGTTTTTTCACAGTTATAAATTAAGCTTGATGCATTATTTTTAGCTTCTATTCCATCTTTTTGTTTTTTATCTTCTGCAGCATGAGCTTCAGCATCTTTTACTGCTTTTTCGATATCTTCGTCAGATAAGTTTGTACTTGCTGTTATTGATATATCTTGGCTGTTTCCTGTTGCCATATCTTTTGCAGATACATGAACTATACCGTTTGCATCTATATCAAATGTAACTTCAATTTGAGGTACTCCTCTTGGTGCTGCTGGAATTCCTGTTAATTGGAATCTTCCTAATGTTTTGTTATATGCAGCCATTTCTCTTTCACCTTGTAATACATGAACTTCAACTGATGTTTGACCATCTGTTGCTGTTGAGAATACTTGTGATTTTTTTGTTGGTATTGTTGTGTTTCTTTCAATTAATTTTGTGAATACTCCACCATATGTTTCAATACCTAATGATAATGGTGTTACATCAAGTAATACTAAATCTTTAACATCTCCTGATAATACACCACCTTGAATTGATGCACCTATAGCAACACATTCATCTGGGTTAATTCCTTTATTTGGCTCTTTACCTGTTATTTGTTTAACAGTTTCTTGAACTAATGGAACTCTTGTAGAACCACCAACTAATAATACTTGGTCAATATCATTTGATGTTAATCCAGCATCTTTTAAAGCTTGGTTAACTGGTCCTGTTGTACTACGTACTAAATCACCAATTAATTCTTCAAATTTTGGTCTTGTTAATGTGATGTCTAAGTGTTTTGGTCCTGTGCTATCAGCTGTAATGAATGGTAAGTTAATATTTGTTTGTTGCATTCCTGATAATTCTATTTTAGCCTTTTCAGCTGCTTCTTTTAATCTTTGCATTGCGCTTTTATCTGCAGATAAATCAATTCCGCTTTCTTTTTTGAATTCTGCAACTAAATATTTAATAATAGCTTCATCGAAGTCATCTCCACCTAGTTTGTTATTACCACTTGTTGCTAAAACTTCAAATACTCCATCACCAATATCAAGTATTGAAACATCAAATGTTCCTCCACCTAAATCATATACCATTATTTTTTGGTCTTTATCTTCTTTATCAACACCATAAGCTAAAGCTGCTGCTGTTGGTTCATTTATAATTCTTAATACTTCTAGTCCAGCTATTTTACCAGCATCTTTTGTTGCTTGTCTTTGTGAATCACTAAAGTAAGCAGGAACTGTTATAACAGCTTGAGTAACTTTTTGTCCTAAATAACTTTCAGCATCTGCTTTTAATTTTTGTAGAATCATTGCAGAAATTTCTTGTGGAGTAAATTCATCTCCATCAATGTTTACTTTTTCTGCTGTTCCCATTTTTCTTTTAATAGATATAACTGTTTTATCTGGGTTTGTTACTGCTTGACGTTTTGCAATTTGTCCAACTAATCTTTCTCCGTTTTTTGAAAATGCAACAACTGATGGTGTAGTTCTATTTCCTTCTGGATTTGGAATTACAACTGGCTCTCCACCTTCCATAACTGCTACACATGAATTTGTTGTTCCTAAGTCTATTCCTATAATTTTTCCCATTTTAAAATCCTCCTTTAATATCCTAAAAGAATAATATTAGTAGTGGGTGCTAAAATATTTTCTTTTAAATTTCTTATTTACTTAAATGATTTTATTCTTTTGTTTTATATAGGTTTCCCTATTATTTTTTTATTTATATATATTAATAAATTTTTCAATTTACTAATTAATAACTTTTTTACTAGTTAGCCACAACAACTAATGAATGTCTAATTACTTTGTTTCCAATCATATAACCTTTTCTGTATTCTTCTTTAATTTCTTGTGGTCCTAAGTTTTCATCAACAACAGAAGTTATTGCTTCATGAAGTTCTGGATCAAATGTTTTACCTATAGTTTCTATTTCTGTAACACCATTTGATGTAAGAACATCTTTAAATTGTTTTAATACAAGTTCTATTCCTTGTTTAAAGTTTTCATCTTCTGTTTTAACTTGAACAGCTTTTTCAAGGTTGTCTAATATTGGTAATAATGAAGATGTTATATCTGCAATTAAAGAATTATATAGACCTTCTCTTTCTTTGCTACTTCTTTTTTTAAAGTTTTCAAATTCTGCCATTAATCTTTTTAGTCTATCATCTTTTTCTTCAATTTCTTTTTTTTGTGTCTCAATTAAAGCTTTTATTTTTTCTAGCTCTTTTTTATTGTTTTTGCTGTTTTTTACATCTTCTTGATTTTCGTCTTTTTTTATTTCTTCCATTATTTTCCTCCTTCATCAATTAACCTTTGAATATATCTCATTACTGAAATTATTTTTGAATGGATCATTCTTTTTGGACCAATTATTCCTATTGTTCCAAGGTCTTTTTCATCACTTCTCAATGTTACAATACCGGAAATTCAACAATCGGCATTAT
>OGFI01000653.1_pt1 | contig 23818 bp, 32 predicted proteins | sample 1570901 | NCBI WGS metagenome assembly OGFI01 (sample SAMEA2582018, study PRJEB24529) | metagenome | biome: Human gut stool | place: China | collected 2011 | reverse complement strand
CGCGACCCCCTCCTTGGCAAGGAGGTGCTCCACCGCTGAGCCACTCGCGCATTGTACTTTGTAAGCTGTCTGTCGCACTCACAAGGACAAGTAGTATATTACTACATGTCCCCGGAAATGTCAACAGCTTTTTAAAATTTTTTTATATTTTTCTATTGATACTATTTTCTTCCTGTGTCCCTCTTTTTGCCCTGCGGCTCAATACATTTCTCAGTGCCCTCACCGTATTCACCATTGCCACTGTAAATGCCGCTGTCTGCACCGTCTCCACAAGAACATAGTAATATCCAACTGAATCCTTGAGTATCGTGACGCCATTTTGCAGTTCTTCAGAAAATAACCGGATAAACGCATCCGTTCCTGGAAAAACATAGCCAAATATCCTTATGATGACATATATCGCCCATGACACTGCAAGCACGCGCACCAGCTCTTTTTTGCCGGCAAATCTATTTCGTGAAAGCCTTGCCACAGTCACAATTATCAAGACAGCAAGTGATATGAGAAGTACCCACGCTACGACAAGCTGCACAGGGTTCAGGCTGCTGCCAAACTCCGCCCAGTAAATAATGCTGGCTATGACAAGCCCGCGCGACACTCCCGCTGCCATCCTTACATACAAATTCAGACAGAAGTACAGCGTCCACATACACCATAGCCCCGCATTTTTCTTAAATATAATGCACTCTGCCCCGCATATAATAAAAGGCAGGGAAAATATGAGTGCCATTATGCTTCCGAGCAGAAACATAGACATTATTCCGACTATCGCTCCGACGCCCATAAGCACCATCCCCACAATAAATCTTTTGGTAATAATGCTCTTAGCTGTGTCCGTATGCTCTGCTTCTGCTGCCTGTCCACCATTGTCCGCTTCCCATGCCGGCATCTCACCTTTCACCAGCTCATCCAATGACACACCGAATATTGTGCTGAGCTTTACCAGTTTATCCAAATCAGGAACCGCACTATTATTCTCCCATTTAGACACCGACTGTCTGGACACACTAAGTTGCTCCGCTAAATCCCCCTGCGAAAGCTTTTTCTCCTTGCGCAGGTTGTATATTGTTTCGCCTAAATTCATCTTCGACCACCCCTGTCTATATTGTTTTCATACTCAGATACTAAAGCATTTATGAAAAAAAGTCTATCAAACCGGCTTTAAAATTCAGCAACCAGCGGTTGCACCCCACTTAAACACGGCACTTTTTAGTATTTTACTATGAAACCGTTTTATAATTAAATCTCCCCCTGATATATACCCCCTCGTCAGTTATACAGCTCCCCAAGCGTTGTCTCACCCCAACTGTAATTGGTAAGGTAGCTTCCTTTAAAGAGCTGTGAATACTTTTCGTTTCCGGTAAGATAATCGTACAGATCGCAGTTGACCTGCTCACATATAATACGTCTTTTTCCGTCCACTGCCTCAACGACATCCGCAATCTCATATTCCTCAAGAAGATTTTTGAGCCGGAGTGCGACCTTGCGGTACCGTGAATATATAACCGGACTTGCAGGCTCATCCTCCCAGAGAAAGCTTATCGCCTCCTCCGAGGTCACAAATCCGCCGCGTCTGTCGACGAGCAGGGCAAAAAGCTCCTTGGATTTCTTGTTTCTGAAGGCTATCGGTCTGCCATCAACAAACACGTCAAAATATCCGAATGTTCTTATCGTGACCTTATGACCGCCGCAGGACAATTTCTCTGTTACATTTTCAGCCTCCATTTCAGAACTGTCTGACGGATATGCTTGATTTTCAGGCACTATATACAGCATAATATATCTGGAGGATACATTATCCGAGGTCTTCTGTGTGCATACAGCCCGCACCCTCTTCACCTTCTTAGAGCTTACATCCTTATAGGTGAATTCTTCCTCGCCATCCCTAAGGAGCTTCTCGAAGGCTTCATATTCTGTGGCACTGCGTTCGACAAAATTCTCAATCGGTGTACCCTTCTTCATAAGCTCGTTCCACTCATCAGCCGAATATCCAAAAAATCCGCACACATTCTCGCTCGAATACAGCGGTAAAACATAGCCATCCGCAGTCACCTTAAACGCCGCAACACCATCCGTGAACTGCCGCATAAGCTGTGTCATATTCGCCTTCAGGCTCTCATTTTCGTTTCTCAGCCGCTCTGTTTCTGTCAGATCAACAAGCCTGCGGCAACAATAAAAACTTATATTTTCATCTATTTTAAGAAAAATACCGCTGTATGCCCTTATATGTCCATCTGATGATCTCGCATGATAATTGATAATTAATGGCTGCTCTGTATCCTGTATCTCTCTTCTGTTATCGGCAAATTCAGCAAAAAATTTCTGCACTCTCTCCACATCCTCAGCAGCAACTGTATCTTTTATCCACTTTCTGGTTGCATCTGCAAGCTGCATGGGGATATTTTCAAGCCATGTAAACATCGGCGAATTATTGCTGTACAGACACTTTACGGTATCTGCCGCAAAATTATATTCAAAAATCTTATCATACACCTCAGACAACGCTTTAATATATCTTCTGTTCTCCCTGTCCTTTCTTGCAAGCTGTCTATGTGTGACATCCATACACGCGCTCTGGAACTCCTCGGTGCCATCTTCGTTTATCACCTTCGTAACCCATCCGAACACATGCGCCCTGCTGCCGTCGAATCTGAGCAAGGTCATCTCGCCCGCCACCGGAGCCCCAGCCCTGTATACCTTATTAAGATATACCGAAAACCTGTGTCTCTCCTCTATCGGAATCAGCAGGAACAGATTATTCTTATACATTTCATAATAGTCTGCTTCGCCGTCCTTTTTCCCGGAAAAATGTAACAAATCCAGCATATTTTTATTAATATATGTAATTCTTGGCTGCTTCTCACAGGTATATTTTATAAAGCCGCAAGGAACAGTATCATTTAAGAAGCTTAGATTATTATTAGACACAATGCTCTTATCTGCACATGTAAAATCCGAATTCAATACTGTATGCTGCATGTCGTCATAGGTATCTGTGATGTCAACAACCACGGAATACCCTGTAAGCTTTCCGTCCTTCCCACGCTTTACATTCACGGAATCCTTCACAAAAATAATATTTCCATCCTTCTTTTTGATATGATACTTCTCCGAATAAGCTCCCTCACCGCCCCTCAGCATCCTACGCAAAAAAGACAGGTATTTCTCCCTGTCATCCTCGCATAAAAGTCCTGTATATCCGTATTCGCTATCCGTCAGCTCATCTTTTGAATATCCTGTCATTCGGCATAAGCTGTCACTTACAAATCTAAGCTTTTGGGCATCGGATATATCATACTCGTGATATCCACTAATATTATCTAAAATTTCAAACGCTCCCACACAAATACTCCAACTGAAATATGATATGAGGGTCGAAAGGTATTCTGCCCCTCATCCGGTATCCTGCACATAAAATATAAATATCAGCATAAAAGCACAATATTATCTTATGCATATCTACCATTATATACTCTCACCGTCATGATGGCTACCCTTTTCTAAGCTCCGTCTTTTTTATTTTCCCGCTTATTGTTTTAGGCATTGCCGACACAAACTCTACAAGACGCACCCACTTATATTCGGCAAGTCTCCTGTTGCAAAATTCTTTTATCGCAAGCTCAAGCTCCCGTGTTGGTTCGTAGCCATGTCCCGGCACTATAACAGCTTTTATAGCCTGGCCACGCAGCTTGTCTGGAACACCTATGACACTGCACTCTACAACAGCCGGATGCTCCATCAGAACATTCTCAATTTCATAAGGTCCCACCCGGAAGCCTCCCGTCTTTATTATGTCATCAAATCTGCCATGAAACCAGTAAAGTCCGTCTCTGTCCCTATATGCCGCATCACCTGTATGGTATACTCCACCTCTCCACACATACTTATACTGCTCTTCATTATCAAGATAGCCTGTAAATACTCCTGCCTGTTTTCCGCTTGCAGGCGGTATAATTACAACCTCCCCTATCTGTCCGTCAGGAACCTGTTTTCCATCTTTGTCACGCAGCTCTATGTTGTAGAATGGCGAAACCGTCCCCATCGCCCCCTCCTTAGGCTGTCTTCCCTTAAAATTAGCCATAAGAAGTGTTGTCTCCGTCTGTCCATAGCCTTCACAGAGCGGTATTCCCGTCTCCTGTGTGAATTTCCTGAATACCTCAGGTGCGAGCATTTCTCCCGCAGTGGAGGCATGCTTAAGCGTCGGCATGCTCTCAATTCCTTTGCGTACAAGGTATCTGTACACTGTCGGCGGCGCACAAAATGAGGTCACGCCATATCGGTTAATCACCGTGACAAGCTGCTTCGGGTCGAAATTATCAAAATCATATATCATAACCGCGCTTCCGATAAGCCACTGTCCATATATTTTCCCCCATGATGCCTTAGCCCAGCCGGTTTCCGCAACCGTAAAATGAAGTCCGTCATCCTGCGCCTGCTGCCAATATTTTGCCGTGACTATATGTGCCAATGGATATGTAAAATCATGTATCACACCCTTAGGATAACCTGTCGTACCCGATGTGAAATACAGCATCATAGGGTCAGCTGCACTCGTTTCAACTCTGTCGAAAGCATCGCCTGCTGTCTCCATCTGCGATGTCAGGTTAAAAAAGCCTTCGATATCCTTCTGAACGCACCACAGCATAGGGGTCTTTTCTGATTTTCTGAGTGCCTGCTTTATGGTTGAAGGTACATCGTCCTGAGCAGTGCATACTATCGCCTTCACCCCGGATGCATTGATTCTGTAGACAAAATCATCGACCGTAAGCATATGTGTCGCAGGAATCATAACCGCGCCAAGCTTATGAAGCGCAACTGCCGCAAACCAATATTCATAATGGCGCTTCAGGACAAGCATAACCCTGTCCCCTCTTCCTATTCCGTATTCTCTGAACACATTTGCCATTTTGTTGCTGTATCTTTTCACGTCAAGAAAAGTAAATATGTGCTCCTCATTTTCCACATTGCACCATACCATAGCACGCTTATCAGGTGAAACAGCCGCATATTCATCCACCACATCATATCCAAAATTAAAATTATCCGGATAATTTAACGTCAATTTTTTTAAACCACCATTTTCATCCTTAATCTCAGTGCAAAACCTCTGATATATACTGCTCATATCTTTCCTCTCGCCACATGCTGCTTTTTATATTTTATACTCCTGCATACTACAAGCATTGCTTGCAGTACTGCTCCAATAAGTAGTTTGAAAGTTTTACTTTCAAACTTATCCACATTGCATACTGCAGGCATTGCTTGCAGTACTGCCCCAATAAGTAGTTTGAAAATAAAATTTTCAAACTTTGTTATCTGATAACGTCCATCCCGATACTGCGGAACCTGTCATATCTTTTTCCTACTAATTCCGTATCTCTTGACAGTTCATCAAGCTCTTCTTTTATCAGCCTTCCGATTCGGTCGTAAAATTCTTTTTTCCCGATTTCCTTTTCAGACAATATTCTCTCAATTACTCCAAGGCCCTTTGCATCCTCAGCCATAAGCTTAAGGCTTGCCGCTGCCTCTCCTGCCTTCTTGGCATCCTTCCACAGAATACTGGCACAGCCCTCTGGTGAAATAACCGAATACACCGCATTTTCAAGCATCCATACCCTGTCTGCCACTGCAAGTGCTAGTGCTCCTCCGCTTCCGCCCTCCCCTATAAGTATTGAGATGACGGGCACACACAGTGTTGTCATTTCCAAAATATTTCTCGCTATTGCCTGCCCCTGACCGCGCTCCTCAGCCTCAACTCCACAGTATGCACCTGAGGTATCTATAAAGCATACTATAGGTCTACCGAATTTTTCCGCCTGCTTCATAAGGCGGAGAGCTTTTCTGTAGCCCTCGGGATGCGGAGCGCCAAAGTTCCTGTAGCTTCTTTCCTTCGCTGTATGCCCCTTTTCAATTGCTATCACCGTCACAGGCATGCCATTAAGTCTGGCAATTCCACCGACTATTGCTTTGTCATCCGCATAACAGCGGTCCCCATGAAATTCTATGAAATTCTTGAATATATTCTTTATATAGTCTGTCCCTGTCGGTCTGCCGTTGTCCCTTGCAATCTTCACTCTCTCATAAGGTATCTCATTCATACATTTACACTCCCTCATGCATCTTAAGCAGCTCCGTAAGCAGCTTTTTCTGCTTATTTCTGGCAGCTATTGCGTCAACAAAGCCATGCTCTAACACAAATTCCGCCTTCTGGAAACCGTCCGGCAGGGCTTTTTTGGTAGTCTGCTCTATAACTCTCGCTCCGGCAAAGCCCACTATTGCACCCGGCTCTGCCAATATAATATCTCCATCCATCGCAAAGCTTGCCGTGACACCTCCCGTTGTCGGGTCGGTGAGCACGGTTATATATAAAAGTCCCGCATCACTATGGCGCTTCACGGCCGCACTCACTCTTGCCATCTGCATAAGCGACAGAAGCCCCTCCTGCATTCTTGCACCGCCCGATACCGTAAAGCCTACTACTGCCAAATGTTTCCACGCAGCATACTCAAATAATCTTGTGAGCTTTTCTCCCACTGCACTTCCCATGCTTCCCATCATAAAATAAGCATCCATCACAAAAATACAGCAGTGGCACCCTCCAATTCTTACCGTTCCGCATATCACCGCTTCCGTCTGTGAGCTTGCCGCCCTTACGGCATCCAGCTTTTCATCATATCCCGGAAAGCCTAACGGATTGTCCGCTCTCACATCCTTATACATCTCAACAAAGCTTCCTTCATCTGCTATAAGCTTTATTCTCTGTCCTGCACGCATACGGAAATGATATCCGCAGCCGCATACCATATTGTCAGCCATCAGTCTGCTCAAAGGAATTTCCCTGTGGCAGTTCGGACATTTCTGCTCCGGCTCACCTTCATCCTGCATTACGGGAACTGAGCATCTTCCACCCTCTTCCAGTTTATTTTTAGGTTTCAAAAAGTTCATAAGTGCCATATCAATCCCCTATCGCAAAATTTTATATACTAACGGCCACACATTTGCGCCCATACACAGCGTACACGCATTATCCTTTTGACAAAATTACCTGTTTCCCATAAAGGTCAGGTCGTAATTGCCGGAAGAAAATCTGTCATCCTCAACTATACATAGCTGCTCCTCAACATTGGTTTTAATACCGTCGATGACCAGTTCACATAGAGAAGCCCTCATTTTTCTGAGTGTCTCCTCTCTTGTCTTAGCATATACGATAAGCTTGCCCAACAGTGAATCATAGAACGGAACAACTCTCATTCCTTCAACAAGAAAGGTATCAAACCTCACTGAGGGTCCTCCCGGAATATGTAAGAATTCAAGCTTTCCACAATTCTGTGCATTTATACGGCATTCTATCGCAGAACCCATTATCCGTATATCCGCCTGGGTGAAATTAAGCTCAATCCCTGCGGCTATCCTTATCTGCCACTTAACAATATCAATTCCCGTCAATATCTCTGTTACGCAATGTTCCACCTGAAGTCTCACATTCATTTCCATAAACCAGAAATTTCCCGCTCCATCCAAAAGGAACTCCAGTGTACCGGCACCTACATATCCTATCTGCTTTACGGCATCAGTGATAACCCTGATCATATTTTCTCTCTGCTTTTCCGATACGGCAGGCGATGGTGTCTCCTCCACAAGCTTCTGATTTCTTCTCTGCAATGAACAATCTCTTTCACCCAGACATACAACATTTCCGAATTCATCTGCAAGAACCTGAAATTCCACATGTCTTGCAGGGAAAATGTATTTTTCAAGATACATACTTCCATCACCGAATGCATTTAAAGCCTCACTGACCGCCTGAACATATGCCTCATCCAGCTCATCCGCCGACTCTATAAGACGTATTCCTCTTCCACCGCCGCCTGCACATGCCTTAAGCATAACAGGATAACCGATTTTTCCGGCGACATTCTTAGCTTCCTCGAGTGACTGTACTGCTCTGCTCCCCGGAATCACTGTAAGCCCTGTTTTTCCGACAAGCTCCTTTAAAACCGCCTTATCACTCAATCTCTCCATGCTCTCCGGCTCAGGTCCTATAAAAACCAACCCATTTTTTCTGCACAATCTCGCAAAATGTGCATTTTCGGACAGAAATCCATACCCGGGATGTATTGCCTGCGCTCCGGTAAGAATTGCAGCACTGATTATCTGTTTTTCATTGAGATAGCTCTGTGCTGCCTGTGCTCCACCTATGCATACACTCTGGTCAGCCAGTGCGACATGAAGAGCATTTTTATCCGCCTCCGAATACACCGCCACAGTCGATACTCCCATTTCCTTGCAGGCTCGTATTATTCTGACCGCTATCTCACCTCGATTGGCAACTAGAATCTTTGAAAACATAATCTACTCCACTTCTGTTATCGCAAACGAAAAATCCGCCGATACACAGTTTCTTTCTCCTACCCTGACAGTGCCCTGTGCAAAATAAAACGGATGCTTTGACCTTACTATGCTGCACCTTGTCTCTATTACATCCCCCGGGCGGACAGGTGAACGGAATTTCACATTGTTAAGTCCTGTGTATACCGGAAGCTTTCCGTCTGTCATAACCGTTTTCATGAGTACACACGCAGACTGGGCAAGAATTTCGCACAAAATCACGCCCGGCACAACCGGATTTCCCGGAAAATGTCCATCAAGAAAAAATTCATCTCCGCGGACTCTGTAATGTCCTACCGCAACACCGCCGCTTTCCTGTACCTCATCTAATAAGAGCATACTGTTTCTGTGAGGAAGTATGTCCATAATCTCTTTTCTATCCATTCCCGCTCTGCCTCCAATATACCGATATACCCAAAATTTTTATCATCTTTATATTAAACAGCCTCTTTCTGCAAACACTGCATCAGCACTCTATTTTAAACAGCTCTGTCCCATACTCAATCATCTGGCCGTCAGATACACATACCTGTGAAATAACTCCATCCGCTTCAGCAGTAATCTCGTTCATAAGCTTCATCGCCTCAACAATGCAAAGTGTCTGTCCCTTCTTTACATGCGACCCGACTTTCACATATGGTTCTGCATTTTCCGCCGGTGCAGCATAGAATACCCCGACCATCGGAGATTTTATGCTCATATACGGCATCGTACCGCCTTCATTGCTCTTTCCACTGTTATGTGCATTATTATCCAAAGATTTTTTGGTATTGTCATCGCTATAAATTACATTCGCAGAAATATTTCTCTCTAATCGTACAATCTTATCTCCTTCGGTAAGCTCAAGTCCCGTAAGCTCAAGCTCCTTCATAAGTGCCGCATATTTTCTTATATCAGCCTCATTCATAATTATCTCCCTGCATAAAGTTTTACCTTCCACCTACTACCTTTCTGAATGCAAGACATGCATTATGTCCTCCAAACCCCAGTGAATTGGAGAGTGCAAGCGTTATATCAGCCTTAACCGCCTTATCAGGAACATAATTCAAATCGCATTCTTCATCAGCTTCACGAAGATTTATTGTTGGAGGAATAATTCCTTCATCAAGCGCCATGATGCATGCAAGCGCCTCTATTGCACCTGCCGCCCCTAACATATGGCCTGTCATTGATTTGGTTGAGCTTATGTATGCCTTCCGCGCATTTTCCTCTCCAAGTGCATTCTTTATTGCCATTGTCTCAATAAGATCATTCATATGAGTTCCTGTGCCATGTGCGTTTATATAGACCTTATCTTCATCTGAATATCCTGCCTCACGCATGGCATCCTTCATAGCCTGCGCACCTCCGCGAGCCTGCGGATGTGGTGCAGTGATATGGTAGGCATCACACGTTGAACCGTATCCGCACACCTCACCGTATATCCTTGCCCCTCTCGCTTTTGCATGCTCATATTCCTCAAGCACAAGTGACACGGCACCCTCTCCAATCACAAATCCTCCTCTTCTCTTATCAAATGGAAGTGAAGCTTCATCAGGGTTCTCCGATGTTGAAAGTGCCTGCATATTTACAAAACCTGCCACCGCCGACTTAGTTATTGATGCTTCTGCGCCTCCTGCTATGACAGCTTCCGCATAGCCATGACGTATCATCCTGACAGCCTCGCCGATTGCGTTAGAGCCTGAGGCACAAGCCGTGACCGCCGGCATTGCACTTCCCCTGCAGTCATGCTTAATAGCAATCATCCCTGCTGCCATATTTCCTATCATCATCGGTATAAAAAGAGAGGAAACCCTTCTTGGACCTTTCTCTAAAAGCTTCGTATGCTCTACCTCGAAGGTTCCTATACCTCCGATTCCTGTACCGAACATAACACCGAATTTTTCAGGTTCAACCTTTCCTTCTATACCGCTGTCCTCTACAGCCTGTGCCGCCGCCGCAACTGCAAGCTGTGCATATCTGTCCGTTCTTAATATCTCGTTTACCTCAAGATACTCCTTCGGTTCAAAACCCTTCACCTCTGCCGCAAGCTTTGCTTTAAAGCCTTCTGTATCAAAAAAGGTTATAGGCGCAATCCCATTTTTTCCGTTCTTAAGGCTGTTCCATGTCTCACTGACATTATTCCCGACAGGGGTTACCGCCCCTAAGCCGGTTACAACCACTCGTCTCCATTCAGACATATCCTTTTCCTCCCGGTTATCCTTTACATGTACACCTTCATGCACTGTAAACTGTAAAATATCTTCATATTCCTGATGGCACAATATAGCTACATGGCTATTCCGCCATCCACACGCAGCACTTCACCGGTCACATACTCAGCTTCGACAAGATATGCCACTGCCTCAGCCACCTCCGGGGCTGCCCCCATCCTTCCAAGCGGTATCATTCCAAGGAGCGGATTATCCTTCTGGCTTCCTGTCATATCCGTCTCAATGAATCCGGGTGCAACTGCGTTACAGCGTATTCCGCGCGGTGCCAGCTCCTTTGCAACGGACTTGGTCAGACCGATAATTCCCGCCTTCGATGCCGAGTAATTGCACTGTCCCGCATTTCCCATAAGCCCTGAAACGCTTGACACGTTGACAATACAGCCTTGCCTGTTCTTTATAAACATACCTGTACAATGTCTTATCATATTAAACGCACCCTTAAGATTAGTGTCGATAACACTGTCAAATGCTTCCTCACTCATCATCGCAAGAAGTCCATCTTTTGTTATGCCCGCATTATTAATAAGAATATGTACGGTACCAAAATCCTTCTTTATCTGTGCAACAGTCTCTCTCACCTGTGAAAAATCAGCAACATTGCACTTATAGGCGACGGCTTTTACGCCGTATTGTTCAATACATTCTTTGCAAACCTGATTGGCAGCTTCTACATTGCCCGCATATATAACGGCAATATCCGCTCCGCGTGCTGCAAGCTTTACCGCAACCGCCGCCCCAATTCCTCTTGAAGCTCCTGTTATAACCGCAGTTTTCCCTTTAAGCATCTCTCAGTTCCTTTTCCTTATTATTTCAAAGCTATGAGGGTCAAAAGGTATTTTACCCCTCATCCGATATCCTCGAATTGCTCCGCTGTAAAACAGTTCCCGCAATTCTAAAACATTCGGAATCCGCTGATTTACTGCGTAAACCGCTACTCAATATATTTAGCTGCACTCCTTAATATCGGCTCAGCTCCATCAATCACTTCCCTGACAATCTGCGCTGCAGGCTGTTCTTTATTAACCATAGCTGCAACCTGCCCCGATAAGAAGCATCCCTTCTTATCATCACCATCCTTGACTGCAAGCCTTAATGCTCCTACAGCCAATGCTTCAAGCTCATCGTCAGGCATCCGGCTATACTCTGCCTTTAAATAGTCTCTTGCAAACTGTGTCCTGAGACTTCTCACCGGATGACCAAGCCTCTTACCTGTAACCATGGTGCAAAGGTCTGTGGCCTTCAGAATCTTTTCCTTATAAACCGGATGAATATTACATTCTACAGCACTCAAAAACCGCGTTCCCATCTGGACTCCCTGTGCTCCCAGCATGAATGCTGCCGCAACACCGCGCCCATCCGCAATTCCTCCTGCTGCTATGACCGGAAGTGTTGTAGCATCACACACCTGCGGTACCAGCACCATAGTTGTGAGCTCACCTACATGTCCACCGCTCTCTCCGCCCTCGGCTATAAGTGCAGAAGCTCCGAGCCTTGTCATGAGCTTCGCCATGGCAACCGAGGCTACAACCGGAATTACTTTAATTCCTGCGTCCAGCCATTCCTTTATATATTTCGACGGATTGCCTGCTCCCGTGGTAATCACATCGACCTTTTCCTCTACTACAACCTGTGCCACCTCATCTGCACATGGGCTTAACAGCATAATATTTACTCCAATAGGCTTATCTGTGAGCTGCCTTGCTATCCGCACCTGCTCTCTCACATAATCTGCCGGAGCATTACCGGCCGCAATTATTCCAAGACCTCCGCCCTCAGATACCGCCGCCGCAAGCTTTCCATCAGCAATCCATGCCATGCCACCCTGAAATACCGGGTATTTTATACCCAGCATCTCAGTAATCTGTGTCCTGATCATGGCGCTTAACCCTGCTTGCTCTGGATGAATTTGTCAAGGTCATCGACTGTCTCAACCTTCTCATCAAGCTCTATCTCAATGCCAAGCTCATCCTCAAGGCTCATCAAAAGCTCCACCGTGTCAAGCGAATCAATTCCAAGGTCAACGAATCTGCTCTCCGGCTTAACCGCGGATACATCACATCCGGTACGTTCTGCAACAGTTTTTGCAATAGCATCAAAATACATCTCTTATTCCTCCTTAATATGTGCTCCCATCAGTGAGCATCTAATAAGGCATTATATGCACAGCATGTTCCATGTGTGGGGTGCTGACGTTCCAAAAGCGTTCCATAATTTTAATACTTAGCACTCTTTTTGCAAATAATGATAAAATAGGAAAATTTAACATATAATTAGTGTGAAATCGTAAAAGCTCGTTTTTCATTACTATTTAAGCCACTGCAAAAGCAGTGACACCCGGAAATGAGGATTAAAATGAATATATGACTGAATATTAATTCTTGAGAGAAGGCTGGCAGAATCGAACTTCGAGCCCCGACAGGGCTCGAAAAAAAGAGACCGATTGGTGTTCCACCAATCAGTCTCTTTTTTCAGAGCGCGAGACGGGAATCGAACCCGTCCCGTTTTTTAGGGGATAGAGAAAATGGCTAAGTCTGCAAAAGATTCAACGAGTATGTCATGGTTTTGCGTTATAAACAATCCAGAAGAACATGGCTTTTCAGGAACATATAAAGAAATACTTGAGAAAATTGCTCAGGTATGGATAACGGACGAGTTCCGTGCTTGTGCTATGACATATTGTGTATCGGATGCCGGATTACATCATGTTCACATGGTTCTATCGGATGATACTAGCCATCGGTTTTCTTACATCAAGAAGCTCTACCCTATGGCTCATTGTGAGGAAACACTTGGTTCAAAGAAACAGGCGGAGGACTACATATATAAAAAGGGTGCCTTTGAGGATGCCACCGAAAAAATACTTGAAATATATACACATGGAGAAATTAAGGGAAAGCAAGGAAAAAGAAATGATATAGATAGAATTAATCAATATCTTAATGAGGGCTTCACACCTTCTGAGATATTCAAGTTAAATCTGGCTTATCGTAGATATGAGAAGATAACAAGAGACGCGTATTTTGAGATGAAGCGTCAAAGCGTTCCAGTATTCCGTGATGTTTATGTTGAGTGGCACTGTGGAGCTGCCGGGACCGGTAAGTCACATGAGTATGTCAATTTATGTGAAGAGTTCGGACGTGATAATGTCTATTTTGCAAATGACTATGACAATGGTGGCTCTGGTCTTTTTGATAAATACAATGCGGAGAAAATTGTATTTATTGATGAATTTAAAGGTCAAATCACATTCACAAAGCTTTTGAGCCTGCTTGATGGCTACACATCGCAGGTGCATTGTAGATATAACAACGTGTATATGTTGTGGGACAAGGTGTATATTTCCTCAATCTTTCCTCCGGAGCTTTTATATAAAAAAATGGTGCAGGAAGATACACACATAGACACGGTCGAACAGCTCAAAAGGCGAATTGACAAAATTGTATATCATTATAAACAACAAGACAGTTTTAAAAAATATGAAATGGACATGAGAGAATACAGCGATTATGAACATCTTAAAATTGCCGCATTAGGGACAGAAGATGGATTTATAAATTGTGAGGATTCAGAATTGCCAATATGGATGAGATATTAGGAGGTACTAAATGAGTGAAAAGAATAATGTAGTATATGGAATGATTAACTATGGAAATGTGGAATTATCTGACGGAGCTAAGGGCGCCTATGCTTATATTCAGGACGATATACAGGATATTAAGAAGCGCTATATCACCCTTGGCTTTCATTTAGCGGAATTTGATAGAAATGAATATTATAAAGAGTATGGCTTTTCGTCTTTACAGGATTTTGTTGCCAGCAACTTCGGAATTGAGAAGTCTGCATTATCCCACATATTAAGTGTGTATTATAGATTTGCTGACTCAGATAACGGTCTGACCGGTAAGATTTATAAAAACTGGATAAATGATAAATATAAAGAATATACATATAGTCAATTATGTGAAATGGTCAAATTAAAAGACAGTGAATTAGAAAAGGTTTCTCCAAAAATGTCGGTGCGTGACATCCGAGAATATAAAAAAAGTTTAAAAAATAAAAAATGTTGCGACGTCGCAACAAATGAAAAAGTTGAGCAAAAAGTATTGACAAATCAATCAAAGTGTGCTACCACCCCACTACCTGAACTTGATATGCAGCGCCCCTTTGATGAGCGCTATCAGTTGAAAACAGGTAATGATTTATTTGTTGAACTCATGGAGTGCTTGACCGGACACATAAAGAATGTGGATAAGGTGGCGGCGATTGTGAAGCTTCTTAATGGCTGCGGAATTTAAACTTGTAGATTGAATTTTTATGTGATAGTATAAAAAAAAGAGGGACGGCATTGACAGGTCGCCGTCCTTCTTACTCTCCTGGTGTATTACAGCTTAATCATCTTCAAGCCCTTTCTGAGTATCTTCAATGAGCTTGTCTGCCATTTCAGAAGCCTTATCGTATTCCTTATCTTTCAGTGCTTCCTTTAAGTCTTTTAAATCTTGTAAAAGACGTCTTAAATAACTTTTAAATACACTCATATCCTCAAACATGAAACCTCCTTTCCCCACCGGACTTTGCCTGCCCTTGGTTCGGGGTTATTGCCTTTCGACAATATTATTATATAACATAGTTATAACTATGTCAATATATATTTATAACTATATCACATTTTTTCGATTTTTTCATCAATGCAAGCATTTATAAACTCCGTAACCGTTTTATACCCATTATCTTTAGCAATCTGAGTTAATCTTTCTTTTTCGCCGGATTTCCTAAGAATTGTAATTCTATCATATTTTTCACGCTGATAGCGGTTAATATAATCGTAAGCGTCCTTCTTAGTATATGCCACCTTGTTCATCCCCTTTCACGTTGATTATGATTATACTGTAGCATAGTTATAACTAATTTGCAAGAGCCACAAGCAAACCAAACGTGCCCCCTGTTTTTTAGGGGGTTCAGCGGCGTTTTATGCCGATGAAGCGGAGCCAGTTTAACTGTTACCTTGGCGCGCCACTAAATATATTATCAGCTATATAGCAGATGGTTAAACAACCTAGCGGCAGATAACGTCTTGGTTCGCGGTACTGCATATCGGCAGCTACTACCGACACCCGCGTTTGATTACCAATTGTACACCAGAGTATGCTGCTCCCCTACCCTCTGAATATAATGTATATAAACAAATTTTTCCCCCTATGGGGGGATTTAGGGGGCAATGTGAGCAATAAAGTTGTAAATTGATAACGATTAGAATATAGAAAACCAAAGGCAATCCCGGAAGACAAGACCCGGAACGGGGCGCGGTCGGGGTTCGCCGTTGAGATTCCATATAAAAATACTATTATTTTTACAGAAAAATAATTTTCAAAAAAAATAAAAAAGTTGGGGCTAGTATTACCCCCAACTTTATAACAAAAACAAAAATCCAAAAAAGTCCCTATTTATGGGGCTTTCCAGACATAAATTTTGTTATGAAGTAAAAAACAACTTTATAACAAAATGACAAAAAATAAATCAACTTTCAAACAATCAAGAAAATTGATTTATTTTAAACTGTTTATTCTATTTTTTATAAGGTGTCAAAGCATTTATTAGTTCACAAAAATTATATGGCTTTTGTACTTTGATTCTTATTAATTGAATAGATGATATTGAAAATATTGCATTTTTAAAGTTATCATTTTTAAAACTTGATTGCTTGTTATGTGATACGTCATCAAGTTCAATAGCTATTACTGGTTTAACTGTATTTTTGTCAAGTAATAAAAAATCTATATGTTTAGATTTAATTCTGGCAAAGTATTTATGATAGTCTTTATTTTTATATTTTACTTGGAATATATCAGCTAATCTTACTTTGAATAAAATATCAATGTTATAATCTGCGATAATATTTTGTAATTGTTTATAAAATGAATATTCTGTAGGTGTCAATAAGTTTGTCTGGACATAGTTTGCTTTTATTATTTCTACGTCCTGCTCTGGGTCATACTTTTTGCTGTTTTTTTCTTCTTCGTCCTGAACATCTTCAACTTTCTTATGTCGTACTTTGTCAATTATTAATACTGCAATTACAAGAAAAGCTACAATTAAAATGAAATCGGTCATCGTATAGGTCTCCTTATTTTATTTGTGTATCTTATGTTAATAATAATCTGTCTTATTGTTTTTTATGGTACTTTTTCCATCTTTTAAAGTTTACGATATTTTACCCTTGTACTCCCCTCCTTCACTATGTGTTATGTACTGTTTGGCAGCATCCTCAATTCTTGCAATCCATTTAATTTGTTCTCGTTCCGGAAGAAGCTTGAAGAATGATAACAATTCTAACTCGTTCTCATCCAGTTTATTTTCATTAATTGTTACAATATCATTTTTTAGTCCCAGTAAATCATTTATTGATACATTTAGAAATTCACAAATTTGTATTAAATATTCAGCTGGTGGGTTATTGCCCCTGGTTTTCCATGCTGTAATGACTGAATTTCTTACGTTTAAATGTTTTGCTAAGTCACTTTGTTTAAGATTTTTTTGTTCTAATAATGCAAATAACCTTTCGTTTATTGTCATTCTGTCCCCTTGTAATACAAATTTGTAAATTTTGCGCTTGACAAATACACAAATTTGTATTATAAATAAAAATGTAATTTATGTAGTACAAATTTTTGTAATACATATTTATATATCAGCGCGTAGGCCGGCAACCTTTAAAAGCCAGAGCGTGAGGGAGAACAGCAGGACTTAAAGTCCGAACAGCTTACTTCCTGCTACCCTCACAAAATGATTCATATTGTAGTTTATCAAAAACGAAAGGAAAAGGCAATAACAAATTGCCGGGGGAATGAATGGAAGAGACATCAGTACAGATAAGTTTAGAGGAGCTTACAGCAATACATGCACTTGCGTATGCGCAGATTTCATCCAATGAGAAGTACATTAGAAAATTAGAATTAGCAAAGATGGATACCAGCGATTTCATAAATAGTAATGAAGTTCTCGAAGGAATAATTAAGAAGTTAGAGAGTGCAAGTGTAAACCTGTTCACAGGTCGGACAAGATAAAAATTTGGGGAATCGGTTTAAATCCCAATTCAAAAAGCCACTAATAGCCGAGGAGCATGCATGTAGGGACATGGCGGCGTATAAAGGCTTTCCAATTCCCCTAAAAATAAATCAAAAAAAATAATAAAGAAAAGAGGATAAGAGAATGAGAAAAATTTTAGGTTATCGCAAGTTTATGTCAAAGAAGGGAACACCGATTTGTATTATCAGTGTTCAGGAAGATTTCAGTGAGTATGATAAGGAGCACTCTGAGGAGCTTGCTGGTGTGAAGATTACAAGTGTCATGGCTTTCGGCGATGATGGTAAGGTTTTTAATCAGGCATGTATAGGCAAGGAGCTTCAGGGCTTCATAGGTTTCAGCAATGGTAGCACTGTTGTTCAGTCTCCATCTATAAAGTAGTTCAGTCCAGTCAAAGACTGATAAAATATGTTTTCATTCTATCAAAAAAAAATTATAAGGAGGAAGAGATATGGGTGCAATGTTAGTTGCGGAAGGAGTTTCAAGTATTACCGGATTAGTAGATGTAATTAATGACCTCATCACTGTTGCAGGTACAGTAATTCAGTTTGGTCTTACTACATTTCCAATCAATGTAGGTGTTGCGGTTGGTCTTGTCGGCAGTGTAGCGGCATTTATTCGTAAGGTTAAGCCATCAGCAAAGGCTTAAGAAATTGAATATTAAATTGCGGGGGAACGGGGTTGGCTTCGCCTGCCCCGTTTTTCTTTTAGGAGGTGTATAATTTGAATAATGTTTCTAAGTATCTAATTCTTTTCTCTATTCTCGTCATAGGGAGTATTGCATTGCTTACATTTGATGCATTGGCAGATACAACTACTACAGATATTTATGAAATTCCTGAGGATTATCAGAGTAGAAATTATGTTGTACAAGCTCGCGATGTTAGTAATGGAAATTTTTATGTAAGTGTTAATGGTGAAAATAAATCTACTACTGGGCAAATTATATCGGATTATTTGTATGATTTTACAATATATTATCCGACAGATATGTTGTGCTCATTGTATACAATGCGTAGTGGATATGAAAAAATGTATTTTGGATTCCAGTTTATTGATTCTGAGCATGAACATATTATAGGATTTGATATAGGTACTGGATTAATATTTGATGAAAATAATATTTGTAAGTTAGACTTAAAATATAGTGTTGATAGTGAAATAAAAAATATTACTGTATATCTTAAAAAAAATGATTGTATACAACATATTTGTAAAAATAGTACTGAATATGGTGTATTTGAGAGTGATAATGCATTGTCATTATCTTCACTTGATAGGGCTTTTAGATATGATATAAATTTACTTAGCGTTAATTATCCTTTTTTCTATTATTTGCCTGGATCAGGATATAATACAGCGGTATACAGTGGAGTATTTAATAGTAAATATGTTATTCAAAAATTTAGTGGTAATAGTACAGCTTCTTCTTATATTCCCGCAATTATTTTTGTAAATAAATATATCGAAACAAATAAATCTGGTGTATTTCCAGAACCTATATTAAAAAAAGTGGATAAAGCAAGTAGTACATTAAGGTGTTTTTATGAGTATCCAACTCAGGGAAGAACACCGAATTTTAATTATGTTTACCCCAAAATATATGTTAAGGAAAAAGGAAAAGAATGGTTAGAATATAAGAATGTTGCTATAGATAATAATTATGAAAGCCAGATATACAAATTAAAAGTTGATAATTCAAATAAGATTATTTTTGGTAGCTTGTCACTTTCTCAGCTATATATACGTATGGGGTATACTTGGTCACAGATTTTAGCTGATGATTTTGAACCTCCAAAAATAGAGGGAATTATATGGGGTGTGCAGTATGGTTATGCGCTCACTCAGAACATACTTGATGAGAGTTCTATCCGAAAATCAAAAATTGTATTTTCTAGGTATGTTTTTGAGGACAACATAGTTGATACACCTGATGTCGGTATCGGTGACCTTGGTGACCTGCCAAACATAAGCGGATCCAATTCAAGTATAGAAGTCGGTTCCGGTAATTCGTCCGGTTCCGGTTCAAATATCGGTTCCGGTGGCGGTCACCATGTGCCTGCTCCTTCAGATTCAGCAGATTATAGTGATGTAGGAAGTTTTTTCAAGTCATTGAATTTTGACTTCTCATCAATCGGTAAAGCTCTTTCCGGAAGTTTTTCTCTTGTCACTGGCTTCGCTTCAATGATAGGTACTATTTTTCAGAATTTTTTCGGTGATGCTGTCGGAATTATAGCTTTGTTGGCAATCGGAATATGTATTGTCCTGCGTGTGTTAGGTAGATAGGAGGTTATCATGGAGCTGATTGATGGATTAGATCAAGCACTTGCGAGTGCTGCGGAAGTCTTTCATGTCGTTTTAAATTTGCCCTGTTTATGGGTAAAAAATGTAACTGTTGGTCAAGCTTTGCTTGCACTCATTATTTTAGCCATGATTTTTTGGTTATTATGGGATTTATTGAGAAAGTAGGTGATGTCATTGGATGGTATATTGAATTGGTTGTTCGCAGGTGTAGAGGTGATACCTGAGCTTGTAGTAATTGTCAAGCTGTCCCTCATGTATTACGCAGTTAATTTTATAGTTGATATTTTAGATATATGCAAGAAGGGAGTTCGATATTAATGGGCGATGATACAATAGAAATTACTCTCACTGAAGAAGTACTGACCGAAGAAGAATTGGAATCTTCAACGATTGAAACTGAAATAGAAGAGCCTGAAACTGAATTAAATGAGAATGAATCTGGTGAGACAGACACAGGCACCGAAGAAGATAGCAGCTCATCTATTCAGTACATATTAGTGACTGCTGAGACGGAGACACAGATAGATTATTCTCCGAACTTTATATCTATTGAGGACAAGCTTGATACTATCGTCACTTGCTCTATTGTTGTTATGGCTGTAATTGTTTTGAGCTGGATTCATTTGATATCCAGAAAACGGAGGAACCGCAGGTGATAATAATATTATTTATAGTTGTTTATTTTGTTATCGGCTCTCTTATATTTAAAGGATTCGCTCCGTTCCTTAAGGCTCAAAAATACTTTCCAAGAGCTGTTGTTGTTGGAGCTAAGGACATATTTCTGTATTTGAAGAACAAGGATTATAAGAAGTTTAATATGTCCGGAATAATAATGTATGGTGGACTTTTCGGCACGGGAAAGACTTTCAATATAGTAAATTTTGTGTGCAACATATATAAAGCTTATGACAATATCGAGGTTTACTCAAACGTGACGTTGAACAATGTACCTTATACACCATTTCTCTACTTTGAACAGATAACCGAACCAGTCCCCGAAGGCAAGCACCGCATTTATATTTGTGATGAGTTCGGCTCACTCTTCAACAGCAGGAATTATGGCAGCAGTAAACTGACTGAAGCTCAATATCTTACCGCCCTCAATCAGCTACGAAAAGAGAAGAAACTTCTCTTAATTTCAACGCAGAGGTACGGCATGTGTGACAAGATATTCCGTCAAGTATGCATGGAATGGCGCGAATGCCACAAACTGTGGAGATTTATGTGGTACTACCGATATGATCCGTATGACCTCGAATATAGTTATGACCCACGTATTGTGCAGCCGTTGTCGATTTTTCCGACAATGGTATTTGCAACAAATAAAAAGAGAAATCAATATAATACACATGAATTTGTAAAAGGGTTCGATAATCCTATTACAATCACTGATAGAGCTGACGACAGTTCATTTACAAAGGCTGATTTTGGTTATGGTTCAAAGTCAAAACCTCGATACGTTAGACGTTCAAACAAAAAATAAAAATTGACCGCCCGGAAGCTGCCGCCTGCGCTTTATGCGCTCGGCAGTTCTGGGCGCACAGTCAAGGGGGAATTAAAAATGTTAGAATCAGAATGGCTCGCAATGGGATATAAAAACGGAATAATAACCGATGTTCCTTTAGATAAGCAGGTTTTATTTAAAGATGTATATACATGCTGGTTCCGTATGAAAATCAATACAATCAAGTCTCAATCTGTAGACCGTATAGAATGTACATATAATAAATACTATCTTAATGCTGATATAAATAACATGCCTGTCCATCAAATCAATGAGGTATATTGTTATCAGTTCTTAAATGATATTCTTATCAAATATAAGACAATCACAAAAAAAGAATACGGACGGATATATCAGATAATAAATAATGTGTTGTCTTATGCCTATGATTGTAATATCGGATTTGCAAAGTCAATAGACTGGCACATTGTTAAAAGGTATATCGCTGAAGGTAACATAAAAGAAAATGTAAAAAGTGAGCATTGTATCAGCGCAACAGATAGAACCGCCATCATCAATGCGGTGCTTAATGATAATATCTACCCGGAAAAGAGGTCTGCAAGTCTCTGTGTATGTTTAAACTTCTATCTCGGTTTACGAATCGGAGAACTTGCAAGTATCACATGGAATGATATAGATTTCAATGCACGAAAACTATATGTACATACTACTCAAACAAAAAGTTATGAGCGTGATGATTCCGGAAATCGTGTCGGAGCTATCGTGTATCATGATCAGGATACAACGAAAACTCCACATGGAGTGAGGTATATACCGCTTGTAAATGAAGCGGTGTATATTCTCCTGAGGCTTAAGGAATATCACATGCAGCAGGGATATGAGGATAGGCATATTGCCTATGATGGCACTGACACTATCCTGAGTAAGAGCATTGAGCGGACGATTTCCCGGCTCAATGAGCTGTGCGATGTACTTCCGTTCAATTCGCACCTCATCCGAAAGACGTTCGCTACTACCCTACACGAAAATGGGGTTCCCACAAAAATTATATCAGACCTTATGGGACATGCTGAAATCCGGACAACGGAGAAGTTTTACATTATCAGTACAGGCAATGATATCACATATTTAAGAGACATGATTCAAAATGCGTTGAAAGTGAGGTGATTAATGTGGATAATTTTAAAATTACAGAAAGACAGAAAGAAATTGTTGTTGCATTATTACATGAGCATGTACATAGTCTTTCAGATTCTTTGGTATTTGCATTTAAAAATTGTGATAATCCTGCTTTTTATAGAGCTGTAAATGATATTCAAGGTTGTAATGATTTGATTCAGGAGTTAAATAATTGTGTTGTTGATTATGATGATGTAGAATTGCCATTTCAATAATGGAATGGAGGTGATATAAAATTATGAAAATAAAAATTAAGAAAGTCAATGATATGGCTTTGAATCGTATGTGGACTTGAAAAAATCAGGATTTGAAATAGGAGATGATTATAATATGGTAGGTGGAAGTTTATTTTTAGAAGAAAGATTAACGGATGTAGAGAAAAATGATTTATATCATGAATGTGAAGGCTGTCTTAATCGTATTTGTATAACTGATGATAAGGAAGAAGTCTTAACAATGTTAGCATCGTTGCAGGTAAAGGCTATGCTTTTAGGAAAAAATACCTTTATGCGAATAGATGAAAAACAAAATAAAGAGATTATTCATGAGCCTTTGAAAGTGAGGTGATATCATGAAAGTAGCAACAAATGAGCGTCAACATGGAAAAGTCCTATTTTTAGAAAAGCAATGGAAAAAAATGGGATATGAGCCAAAAGAGAATGAAAAGCCTGAAATAATGTATGCAAATCAATTTGTGAACCCAAAACAGATATTTGAATATTATTATGATTATCAGGTGCAATTAATAAACAAGTAATATAGGTTTAATCCCTAAAGGGGATTACCTTGACATCATGGCTATGTAATTAAGTGTTAAAGGAGATGATTTTAAGATGGCTGAACGTGCACGACATAAATTAAAAATAAAAGAAGAGTTTGCAAATGCAATTATTACTGGCGAAAAAAATTTTGAAATCAGAAAAAATGATAGAGGTTTTCAGCGTGGTGATTTAATAGAATTTGTTGTTGTGGACGATAAAGGAGTTGCATATCACCATGAGATTGATGAGTATTTATATAAAATCAATTATGTTATGAATGGGTATGGGTTAAAAAATGGATATGTTGTTTTTGGTATAGAAGACGTTTTTAAGTAATAAAAAATCCCCGGTAGAAATCTACCGGGGATAAAATAAAAGAAAGCGCGAGACGGGAATCGAACCCGCGACCCCCTCCTTGGCAAGGAGGT
>OGFI01000587.1_pt1 | contig 26438 bp, 32 predicted proteins | sample 1570901 | NCBI WGS metagenome assembly OGFI01 (sample SAMEA2582018, study PRJEB24529) | metagenome | biome: Human gut stool | place: China | collected 2011 | reverse complement strand
GCAATGAATTTTAGTTAGCAAGAGAACTAATAATGGCATTAGAATATAAAAGTAGGTTTAAAATCAGCAAGAAATATTATGGATGTCAAATTATCTAGATATGCTTGTTATTTAATAGACACTATATATAAAGATGAAATATTATGGCTTTCACAAAAGGAATGTTGTAATGAATTGGATAAAAAATCAGTTACCGAGAAATGCTCGTTAACTGCTGATGATTGAAAAGCATACAATCATCTCCTAAATAAAGACAAAAGGATATAAAATTCTGGGTTTGATGTTAATGAACAACTCGTTGAGGTCAACAAGTTGTTAAAAAAAATAGTAATGTTCAAATAAATATATAGGAACATAAACTTTCAAGATATATTATTAGAGAGATGATAATGATATTATGATTATTAATTATTCAGATCAAGCCGTTATAAAAAAATAAAAAATCTATATTTTTGGCCGGTTCGACCTCAAGAGATAGAAATACAGAATCACAGAGAACTACTGCTTGTAAAAGGTTAAGTGAGTTAGGATTTGATGGCGTAGTTAAAGTTTCTGAATACTCAACCTAGAAACTAAAAGCAGATTATGTAGATCGAGCAATGTGTGAAAGAGGAGCATTAACAAATTCTACAGTTATTATGTTTTGGATTCCTAGAAGTTTACCTGATATACCCGCTTTTGCTGTGAATGTAGAATTTGGATATTGGCTACATTCTGGTAAAATAATATATGGCAGACTAACTGATGCTAAAAAACAAATTATTTAGATTGGTTATATCAAGAAGATTATGAGAAGATTCCGATAGATAACTTAGAAGAATTGTTAAAGCAATCAATAATATTGGCAGACAAATTATATAATGAAAAAAGCACTGAAATATTCTCACTAAGCAAAAGAAAAAATTTAGAAAGAGAGTAATGATATAAAAGAAATAAAACCAATATCCATTTTGTAAAGAAGAGGCTTTAGTCTTTCTTAAGAACCAAATGTTCAAGGAGGCCACTAAAACCACTCTATCTCTACAAAAATCTAAATAAGAAAATATAGTTAAAAAATATCTTAACTATATTATACGAGGAGGTCATTTTATGAAAAAAAATAGTATTACGATTAGATCAAGTGCTGCTGAATATCTAACTTATATTGCAGCAATCGGAACTGATAAAGAAACAATTGAAGTAAGATATGAACATGAAAATATTTAGCTTATTCAAAAAATGTTATCAACTCTCTATAGTGTAGAAATAAACACAATAAATTATCATATTAAAAAAATATATAATGATAATGAATTAAAAGAAGAATCAACTATTCGAAAATTTAGAACAGTTCAAAAGAAAGAAAAATAACAAATGGACAATAAAAGCCGGCAAATAACTAATCATGACTTTTTAATATATAAGGATTCAAACAATGATATTAAGGTTAGTGTAATGTTAATAAATAATGATATTAATTTTAAAAATATATAATTTTGATTTAATCTTTGAAAAGACAAAGAATAAATTTTAAAATATTTGGAAAAATGATTAAACGAGAATTTGCTGAAAAATGGATATACAAATTAAAAAAATACTGGCTTGAGAAAAATATAGATGGTGTGTGTAGTTTATTTACTAACACAAAATTTTATCAAGAAACGCCTTTTATAAAACAGTTTTTGACTATCGAAGAAATAAAAGAAGAATGGTATCATGTTAAAAATGAAGAAATACATAATATAGAAATAAATGTATTAGCAATAGATGGAAATACTGTGATAGCTAATTGGTATCTAGAACAAAATAACGATGTTTATGATGGAATTTATCAGATAATGTTTAATGATAAAAATGAATGTATATATTTTAAAAGTTGGGAAATGCTTAAGCAAGAAGTTGAAAATAATGGATAATAAAAATATAAATAAAACCAATATAAATTGGGATATACTAACTCATGAAAAACTAAGATTTTAGATATAGGAGATGATAAAATTGACAAAAGATTTAATTGTAAGAAGTAGCACTGAAGAATTTATAACATTCAAACTTCAAGAAAAAGACAAAGGCATACAAGTAAGATATGAAAATGAAACTTTATGGATGACTCAAAAAGCTATGTCGGAATTATTTAATGTAGAACAACCGGCCATAGCAAAGCATTTAATTAATATCTATAATGAAAAGGAGTTAGATAAAGATTCAACTTATTCCAAAATGGAATTAGTTCAAAAAGAGGGACACAGAAGTGTTAAGAGAAATGTTGAATTTTACAATTTAGATGCAATAATATCAGTTGGATATAGAGTAAATTCATTAAGAGCGACACAATTTAGAAGATGGGCAACAAATATACTTAAAACATTTACAATTCAAGGATATGTATTAGATAAAGAAAGAATGAAAAATGGTTCATTTATTGATAAAGATTATTTTGAAAAGTTATTAGAAGAAATCCGAGAAATTAGATTATCTGAAAGAAGATTTTATCAAAAAGTAACTGACATTTATGCTACAAGTATAGATTATGATCCTAAATCTCCTATATCAATCAATTTCTTTAAAAGGGTTCAAAATAAAATGCACTTTGCTGTATCAAAACAAACGGCAGCAGAACTTATATATAATAGGGTTAATTCAGAAAAAGAACATATGGGTTTGACTTCATGGAAAAATAGTCCTAATGGTAAAATTATGGAATCAGATGTAATAATTGCTAAGAATTATTTAAATAAAGAAGAGTTAAGAGATTTAGAAGGAATTGTTAGTGCATTTTTAGAAATTGCTGAAAATAGGGCGAGAAGACATATTCCAATGACGATGGAAGACTGGTCATCTAGAATAGATAAGTTTTTGCTTGCAGATGATAGGGATATATTAAAAGATGCTGGAAAAATCTCACATGAAATAGCTTGTGATAAAGCATTAACAGAATTTGAAAAATATAGAGTTAAACAAGATAAATTATATAAATCAGATTTTGATTTATTAATAGAAGAAACAAATAAATAATGAAATGAAAGGAAGATTAGAAATATGCTTAATTTAGAAAAAGTAAAAGAAGAATTAAATAAATGGAATTTTAGTTATAAAAATAATATTGTACCGGGACATAGTACATATAAAGTAAAATGGATTTTACCGGCTGGACCAGTAATCGTAATTGCATCAGAAAGAGCAACATCATACTTATTTGGTTTTGATGAAAAAGGAATTCATGTTTTTCCAGTAGAAGGCAACTGGAATATATTAGATTGTTGTTTAATAGAATGGAAAAATATTACAAAATTTGAAATGAAAAAAGGTATTTTACTTGAGAATACTATGAATATTACAACTAATGAAATGAAGGTATCATTAAAAATAAATAAAATGGTTGCAGGTAACCCATGGGTTAAAGAAAATATAAAAGAATTAGAAGAACTAAATTATTATAAAAAATAAGTGTAAAAAAGGTTCTCTAAAAAAGGAAGTGAAAATAATGGATAAAAAAGAAAAAAGTTTACCATCTACGAGTATCAATTGGTAAGTGGAGAATTATGAAAAAATACACTTGAATACTTGAAAATAAAAGAAATTTTTACTAAATGCTTTTTACATTTTGGGACATTTTTTAATAAATTTTAATTTAAATTGATAAATGTATGACTTATGAAAAAATAAAGGAAAGGAGATTATTGATGGAAAAAAATAAATTAATTATATATAAAAATAGTGATGGTAATATTATTGTAGATGCTATTTATAAAGATGAAACTTTATGGCTATCACAAAAAGGTATGTCGAAAGTTTTCAATGTTGGTGTACCAGCAATATCAAAACATTTAAAAAATATATTTGCAGAAAACGAATTAGATAAAAATTCAGTTGTTTCCAAAATGGAAATAACTGCACCTGACGAAAAAAATTATAATACTGAAGTTTATAGCCTTGATGCTATAATTGCTGTGGGATATAGAATTAATTCTAAAAAAGCGACTGAATTTAGAATATGGGCAACAAAAGTTTTAAAAGAATATATGATTAAAGGATTTGTATTAAATGATGAACGTTTTATAAATGGAAATAAATATGATGCAAAATATTTTGATGAATTATTAGAACGAATCAAAACAATCAGAGTAAGTGAAAGAATGGCATACCAAAAAATCACTGATTTATTTATTGCAACAGCAACGGATTACAATCCTAAGTCAGAAGAAGCTTATACTTTCTTTAAAATAGTTCAAAATAAGTTGCATTATGCTATAAGTGGACATACTGCTGCCGAATTAATATATAGTAGAGCAAACTCAGATAAAGAACATATGGGACTAACTAATTGGAAAAATTCTCCTGATGGTTTAATATATAAATATGATGTGATTATTGCAAAAAATTATTTAAACGAAGAAGAAATGAATAATTTAAAAGATTTAACAAATATGTCAGTGGGGACGGTTCTTTTTGACAACTTTTTAAAGCTACATTCAAAATGTATGCCAAAAGTTGTCAAAAAAAACCGTCCCCATTGACACAGCAAGCAATTGAAAATCTTCAAAAAGAGTATACTATTTTAATAATAGCTCACAGATTATCTACTGTGAGAAATGCAGACAGAATATTAATGTTATCTGAAGGCAAAATAATTGCAGAAGGAAATCACAGTAAATTACTAAAAGAATGTAAGCAGTATAGAGATTTATATGAAAATGAGATAATAAAAAAAGTTTAAACAAAAAAAATGGTCATTTGAAAACGCGAGTGACTCTAGCATTTTTTTGAGGACTTTTTTCTTTTTTTATTAAATAAAAAAAAACTATTAATAAACAATTATCTATGATATAATTCAAATGAAATTAGATAAAACAGAGGAGATGAAATAATGATATTTTTTTTAATAATATTAATAATATTAATAATTTATTTTAAAAATGTTCAAAAAAAGCAGATACAATTAGAAGAACAACAAAATATAGAAAATCTAAAAACAGTTATTGAACCTGAATATTTAAAAAGTGAAGATCAAATAATTGAAGATATAATAAAACAAGAGCTTAAGAAAAATAATTATGATGGAAATGATATAAAAGCAGTAGAGCGTAAAATACTAAGATTAACAATAATTTTTTCAATTTTGAATTTTATATTTATTTCTCTAATATTTTTTCATTTGCCCAAATATGTGTATTTATTGGAAGTAATAAATGTATGGGGATACCTTTCTTTTACGAAAAAATATAATACTGTTCAATACATAAAAAAAAAGCTAAAAGCACGACCAGATGATGAAATATCAGATATTGTGTCAAGCATAATAGCAAGTGGAACTGTAAATAAAAACAGAAAATTTACAGTATCAATACCATGTATAGTAATTTCAACATTATTGCCATTATTGATATTTATAAATCCAATAATATTTTATGAACCATATGAAGATGGGTACTCAGTAAGATTTTATGCAGTAGGTTTAAGTAATTTAAATACAATAACAATACCAGAAACTCATAATGGTAGACCGGTTTTAGGAATACGTGGAGATGCTTTTGCAAATCTTTCATTTTTAGAAAAAGTAAATTTACCAGATACAATTAAAGAAATAAGAGGTAAAGCATTTAAAAATGATAAAAGATTGGCAGATATTAAATTGCCAAAAAATCTTACATATCTTGGCGGAGGGGCCTTTAAAAATTGTAAATCATTAAAAAGTATAACAATTCCAAAAGGAGTAACTGAGATAAATGGAGAAACATTTGTAAATTGTGAATCTCTTGATAGTGTAGTATTACACGATGATATCACATCAATACATGGAGAAACATTTATAAATTGTATTTCACTAAGAGAAATTAATTTGCCATCTAAAATAACAGAAATAAGAGGAAATACATTTCAATATTGTACCTCTTTAAGAAAGATTGATATTCCAACTGGAGTAGTAAGAATAGGAGGACATGCTTTTGAAGGATGTTCAGATTTAGAAGAAGTTAATTTACCATCAACACTAAAAGAAATTGGAAGTTCAGCTTTTAGAGAATGCAGTAGTTTATATGAGATTACTATACCCAAAAATACAACATCTATTGCAGAAAACGCATTTAAGGACAGTCCAACAAATAAAAATTATGATGGAGTAGGAAGAAATATAAGAGATGTTTATAATAGTAATTATACAAAAAAACAAAACACTATAGTTGGAAGTAATACTACAAACAATACTTCACAAGATATTATTAATCAAACACAAGATATAAATAAAAGAATGAATAACAGTTTAAATAATTTATATAAAAATCAACAATAAGGAGGAAAAATGGAACAGCCAAAATTTATCCATTTATTATATGTGCCAACAATGGCTTGTAATATGCAATGCAAATATTGTTATTTAGAAGATAACACAAAAGATGAAGATACAAAATATACACCTATTGAAACACTAAAATATGCGGTTGATAAATTAAAAAAAGATAATATAGTTCCATTTAATATATCTCTTCATGGAGGAGAGGTAACAGCTCTTAGCAAAAATGATTTTGAAGACTTAATTAAATTCATATCAGATTATTATAATACAAATAAAACATTGATAGAAAACAATAATTTTAAAGTTGGAAAGCCACATATAAAAACAAATTTATATGATTTAGATAAACATTTAGAAACAATAAAAAAATATAATGTATCAATAAGCGGAAGCTTGGATTTACCATTTTCGTTACATGATAAGTTTAGAGTAACAAAAGCAGGAAAATCAACATTAAAAAAAATATTGCAAAATATTCAAAAATTAAGTGAGCTTCCAAACAGTAAAAAAGTGTCTGCAACAATATTTAAAGAGCATTTTGAATTAATAGATGAAATTATAAATGATATAAAATTTCTTAATGAAAATACACCTCTTGATATGAATGATTTTAATTTTATGATAGGATTTGACTATAACTCAAATGGATTACTAACACCGCTAACTGAAAATGAACAGGTCGAATTTTTTAATAGAATGCATACAGAATTTGATAATACAAATCTAGATAAAGGCGTAAATGGAGCGTGGTTTAACGAGTTTGGACCTGAGTATTGTACAAATTGTGACAATTGCGGAGAAAAGTTCTTTTTATTAGAAAGAAATGGAGATATATATTCTTGTGTGCGTGGTCAAAAGCATAAAGAGTTTTACTATGGAAATATCTACAAAGATTCTGTAGGAAAAATAATGCAAACAGCTCGTATGAAAATATTTAATATGCATAATCAACTACCATTTAATGAAGAATGTGCAAATTGTGGATATTTATATTTGTGTAAAACTGGTTGTCCATTTGTTAAAAATGTATATAAAACTAATAAATCATATACTTGTAAATTACAACAAGAGCTATATAAAAATAGAAATTACGAGAAAAAGGTTGACGGAGAAGCGGAATATGATTATATATCAAAAATGCATCCAGACATAATGGAAAAATATATTCCAAAAGCAAACAATGATAATGAAATTAGTTTAGAGAATTTAATAAAACAAGATTCAAAATTAAAATATATTTATGATGAAAAATCCTTTTTATTAAAAGTAGATGAGCAAGAATATTGGCTTAAATCTCAAATATTAAAAAATACAAGAGATATATTATATATAACTCCAGAAACAGATATTAAGCTATATATAAGAAAAAACATACTAGAAGAGCAAAGTTTATATCCACAAAATAATTCACTATACATAATGTTATTAAGTGGAGATTTAATAAAATATGGCGATGAAGGTAGAATAAAACAAAAACATGTAATGACACATCAAGTATTCAAAAATGTACTAGAGCAAACAATATCAGAAAAAGATGGTTTTTATTGTTTTGATTTAAAAGATTTATTATATTTATATAGAAAATATATCTCAAAAGAAAATCCAAACAACATATTTTTTACAACAAGCGATTTAAGAGATTATCATTACACAAAGCAAAAAAACAATGCTTATTATCACATAAAAGCAATAAATTTACCATTTCAAAACATAGAATTTTATTACCTAGATATGGAACAATAATAAAAAAACGGGGACGGTCCTTGAAATGTAAAATAATGGAATGTTAAAGTAAAAGTTTAAGCTAAATACTACTCGAAAGAAAGGAATGAAATTAATATGAAGAATATAATACCAAAAACATACAATGAAGTAATTCGTAAAAAAAGATGTTATGATTTAGCAAAATACTATATAATATCTGATGAAATACTAGTTGAAATATATAACTTCTTAAGCTCTGGAGATGACTGTAGAATGAGTGCAACAAGAGATTTAATAGCACTTTATAGAGGAAAAAATATGGAAAAAAGTATACCAGTAACGCCAAAATTATCATCATTTGATGGAATAAATTTATCTAATTCAGATTTTGTTATAATACCTCATTATACATCAAGTAGTGGAGGATTTGGAGGTTCTTCTTCAAATAATAATAATAACAACAATAATAATAACGGCTAAAATGGGGATGGCCCTGCCGAATCCAGCTTAAGAGTAAGAAAAAAGCGGGGACGGTCCTTAAAAAAAGAAAAATAATATAGCAAGGGGCAGGCAATTATGATAGTTGAGAAAATTCACAATAAAAGGCTTAAAGAGCAAGGAATAAGTATTTGCTCAAAATATAAATCAAATGATACTATATTAGAGCGTAATACTGATAAAACAAAAAGAAATGATAATATACAAAATGGTATATGTTTAGAAAAAGATTATTATAAAAATAATAAATTATTAATAAAAGTTTTTAATTTTGATCCAAGAATTAAATATACATATATGTCAACAAATAATGGAGAAAATAATATTACTTGTCCAAATTGTGGTAACACAAGCAAAGAAAATGAAATAGAAGATGGATGTCCATACTGTGGAACAAATTATAATATTGAATATTCAGATAAATCGCTGGGAACGAAATATCATTATGACAGAGTGCTACAAGGAAGCAATTACAAAACGATAACATTAGTAATAGACATAATAATAAGTGCAATATTAGTTACTACATATATAATTAAGACATGTAGAACTTTTAATATATATGATATTTCTAAAATAATTATAGGAACGATAATTGTAAGTCTAATATTATATTATCTTTTTTATATAATAGATGCAGTAGCAGTGACACTTCCAATAAAAATATACAAAGATGCTCAAAACAAAAAGCAAATGAAATTTTGGAAAAGAATGGAATCAATTGGAATAGATAAAAAAACATTTTACAATAATGTAAATTACGAGCTACAAAATTATTATTATGGAGAAAATAGCGAGAATAAAAATATAATAGATTACGATATAATTGATTATATATCATTAGATGAACAAATAATAAAAAATAAAAAGATTTTCGTTACAATTAAAGCACAAATAAGAGAGATTGTGCTAAATCAAGGTACAATAAGTGAAAAAATACAAAAAAGGACATTTACATTCGAAAAAAGCAATGAGCAAATACTAGACTTAAAAGCAGGAAGCAATATAATAAGTTGCCATAATTGTGGAGCCTCAATAGATGTAACAAAAAGTAAATGTGATTATTGTGGAACAAAAATCAATGGATATCAACAATGGTATTTAAAATATGACTACAAAAGCTAAAATGAGATAACTGCAGAAGTAAAAAAAGTAAAAAATATATTGAGATTGGACAATCAGAGCATCAAAAATTTAGTAATATTATTGACATAAAAACATAAATGATATTATAATGAAAAAAATTATGATTTAACAAAAAGGAGAGACAAAAATGATATTAAAAAAAGGAGATTTATGCAAACATTTTAAGGGGAAAAATTTGCAAGAAAAAAATATATATGAAGTATTAGAAACAGGAGTAAATTATTCAGGAGATGCTTCAGAAAATCCAATAAAGGATTTAGTAATATATAAAAATATTCGTCAAGGAAAAATATTTGCAAGAGAAATGAGCGATTTGGTAGCAGAGCTAACTCCAGAAAAACAGCAAGAATTTGGACAAAAACATAGAGTTGACTTGTTAACTAAGGAAGAAATAGAAATTGTTAAGAGCATGATTGAAAATCAAGAAAGATAAAATAGACAAGAGCACTACAGCTCTTGTCTTATATTAATTTATGAAAGGAATATACTATGAGTATAAATTTTGAAAAAATATGCGATAATCTAAGTTTAGGTAACATAATTGAAAATGCAGAAAAAATTAATGGTGGAATTACTAATCAGATGTATAAAATTCAAACTACAAAAGGAAAATTTGCAGTAAAAATTATCAATAAACACCGTATTCAAAAAAATAAAAATATACTAAAAAATATTGAGTTTTCAGAACAGATTGCTACAATAGCTAACTTAAATAATATAAATTCAATTCCAGCAATTAGATTTAACAACAAATGTGTCCAGAATATAGATGACGAGTATATTTTAGTATATAAATGGTGTGATGGTAAAATACTTTTGACAAAAGAAATTGACATAGAAAAAGTAAAAATAATAGCAAATATGCTTGCAAAATTACATAAAATAGTGCCAAAGTCTGATATAAAATCAGAAAAATATACAAAAATAGATTATAATATATACTACCAAAAATTAAAAAATACCAATGATTATTGGTCAAAAAATTTTATTGAAAAATTTAATATATTAAATGAAATATATGATAAGGTCTACTATAATTACAATAAATTATCAGATGAAAAATCATACATACATAAAGATCTTAATAGAAAAAATATAATGTGGAATAATAGTACACCATATATAATAGATTGGGAAACCGCAACAATTGGAAACTCAAGTATAGATTTTTTCAATTCAGCATGGTTTTTAACTGCTGATGCGGACGAAGAAAAATATAAAGCTTTTGCTAATTCATACTTTGAAACAAATAAACTTAAAGATAATATAAATATTTCTGCATATTCTGCAATTATTGAAGAATGTAATTGGTTAGAATTTAGTTTAAAGAGAGCATTAGCAATAGAAAGTAACGATATAAATGAAATTGACCTAGGAAAAAATTCTATAAATGATAGTTTAACTGAAATTATAAATTATTATAATAAAATACCAATGATGTTAAAGTATTGTGAAGATTGTATGTAATAATAAATTAGATATAGTTTAGTTGAAAATTGAGCAAAATCCGTATTAGTAAATATATATAGATGGGTTTACATATAATGGATTTGGTGCTATAATATTAATTAGAAAACAGATGTTTTCAAGATACGAACTGGTTGTTAAAATGAAAGGACATAAATTATGATTAACAAGATTTTTAAGGCAATCGTTATTACGGTTGCTATGCTCACAACCACAATATTCACAGGCTTCACCACTGAAACTGTAAGTGCATGCACTATCAGTTTCATCGAGTATGATCTCGATAACGACGGAAAGCTGACAGAAGCTGACCTCGAATTCTTGACAAAGGAGGTGGTAGACGGTTCCTCGGACTTCAATGTGACCGACATGGTCAAACTGAAGAAGCTCCTGATGGAAACTGAAGCAGATGAAGCTGTAATTTCTGTTGACTCGGAAAATCCGAGCGAACAGGATATTCAGACTGTGCGCAATGCACTGTTCAACTCGGAGTTGACAAGCATTGACTACAATGAGGGAAAGTTCATTTTGAACGATCTCTTTGGCACAACAATTATGCAGATTCCGGAAGCAACAGATGAACCAATCTATGACGAATTTGTAGCAAATGCTACACTGTCAGATGGCAAGACTGTCGAAGTTGGAATAACAAACGGAAAACTCAGAGTTTTTCGCCAGTTTTTATGCAAACCTGCAGTTGGGTACTTGATTGATAGCAATTTTGAAGTTACAGAAGAGCATACAGAACTTTTGAAGGAAATTTTTGAAAATGCAGAATTGAAAGACTTTGTATTTTCTGAAGAAAAGTTATACTTCGAAAACGATGAGGCTGAAATCTGGATTAAGTTCAATCGCAATGAAACTGGTACAAACCGTACCTCAATTCTGGCTATGGCTACAGTGGGAGAGGTTACAGTTCAACTGATGACTGACGGAACCGTGTATACGCTTGGTGCTGTAGCGTAAACAGCATACTGATGTAAAAAAACTTAGGTTCGTATCGCAACGCCGTGGACAATTATCCACGGTGTTTTTTTATTTTCAATAAAAATCTAAAACAGGGACTGTCCTGAAAAATAAAAAAGAGGGACGGTCCTGGAAGTAAAACAGGACCGTCCCCATTTTGACTGTTTTGAATTTTCTATTTGCATGTATAATTGTAAAATGATATAATTCCTTTCAAAAAAACAAAGGAAAGTGATTATAATGAGTAATATAACAAAAAAAGCACTTGCTAGCTCTTTAAAGAAAATTTTATCAAAAAAAGAATTTAATAAAATAACAATAAATGATATAACAGAAGATTGTGGTGTGAATAGACAAACTTTCTATTATCATTTTAAAGATATATATGATTTATTAGAGTGGATTTATACAAATGAGGTAATAGGTAAAATTAAAAATTTAGAAACAGATAATCCAACAGAAAATTGGCAACAGGAATTTTTATATGTATTTGAATATATTATTGAAAATAAAAAATTTGTGTATAACACATATTATTCAGTAAGTAGGTCATTTTTTCTGAATTTTGTATATCAGCAGACGAATTTAGTATTAACAAAAGCGGTAAATGAAAAATCAAAAAATATGAATATTGATGAAAAAAATAAAAAATTTATTGCAGATTTTTATAAATATGCATTTGTGGGATTAGTGCAAGAATGGATAGAAAATGGAATGGAAGAAAATCCAGAAGAAATAATAAATAAATTAAGTCTAATGTTAGACGGAAATTTTGATAATGCAATAAAAAGATTATCTTTTTAGACAAAAAAGCAGTTTTGTAAAAAAATTATACAAACTGCTTTTTTTGTTTATTGAAAATTCTAAATATTATTGTAATATTATGTTTATAATATTACAAAGGAGGAAATTTTATGTACTATAGTAGTGGAAATTATGAGGCTTTTGCAAAGCCTAAAAAACCGGAAAATGTTGATAATAAATCTGCATATATAATAGGATCAGGATTAGGAGCATTAGCTGCAGCTTGCTTTTTAGTTCGTGATGGACAAATGAAAGGTGAAAATGTTCATATTCTTGAAAAAGAGCCAATACCAGGTGGAGCATGTGATGGGTATTATTACAATGATATAGGATATGTAATGCGTGGAGGAAGAGAAATGGATAACCATTTTGAATGTATGTGGGACCTATTCAGATCAATTCCTTCAATAGAAACAGAAGGGGTAAGTGTATTAGATGAGTATTATTGGTTAAATAAAGCAGATCCAAATTATTCTTTAATGAGAGCAACAGTAAATCGCGGTGAAGACGCACATACTGATAAAAAATTCAATATATCAGATAAAGGTGCAATGGAAATAATGAAGTTATTTTTCACACCAGATGAACAATTATATAATAAAAGAATCAATGAAGTTTTCGATGAAGAAGTATTTGATTCAAATTTTTGGCTTTACTGGAGAACAATGTTTGCTTTTGAAAATTGGCATAGTGCATTAGAAATGAAATTATATATTCAAAGATATATACATCATATAGGAGGTTTACCAGATTTTACAGCACTTCGTTTTACAAAATATAACCAGTATGAATCTATGATATTACCAATGATTAAATATTTGGAATCATTTGGAGTACAATTCCATTATGGTGTTAAAGTTGAAAATGTATTATTTGATATAAAATCTAACAAAAAACAAGCAAAAACTATTGTAACTATAGTAAATGGAAAAGAAGAAAATATTAATTTAACTGAAAATGATTTAGTATTTATAACAAATGGTGGTTGTGTCGAAAATTCTACACTTGGAAGTCAAAATAAAAAAGCAGAATTTAATTATGAAATAAAACCAGGCGGAGGCTGGGATATGTGGAGAAAAATTGCTAAACAAGATAAATCATTTGGAAATCCAGATAAGTTCTGCTCTAACCCAGAAGAAAGTAACTGGATGAGTGCAACAGTAACTACATTAGATGATAAAATACCTCCATATATCGAAAAAATATGTAAAAGAAATCCTTTTAGCGGAAAAGTAGTAACAGGAGGAATTGTTACTGTAAAAGATTCAAATTGGCTTTTAAGTTGGACATTTAATCGTCAACCACAATTCAGAAGTCAACCAAAGAATCAATTATGTGGTTGGATTTATGGACTATTTAGTGATAAACCAGGAAATTATATTAAAAAGCCTATGAGAGAATGTACAGGTAAAGAAATTTGTATGGAATGGTTATATCACTTAGGAGTACCAACAGACCAAATAGAAAAGCTAGCAACAAATAGTGCAAATACAGTTCCATGTATGATGCCATATATAACAGCGTTTTTCATGCCAAGACAATTAGGAGACAGACCATTAGTAGTGCCAAAAGGAAGTGTAAACTTTGCGTTTTTAGGTCAATTTGCTGAAACAAAACGAGATACAATATTCACAACAGAATATTCAATAAGAACAGCAATGGAAGCGGTATACACATTACTAGACATAGACAGAGGAGTTCCAGAAGTATGGGGCAGTGTATATGATATAAGAGATTTACTAAATGCAACAGTAAAACTAGGAGATGGTAAGCCAATAACAGATATGAAACTAAATTTAATAGAAAGATTCATAATGAAAAAAGCACTAAAAAAAGCCAAAGGAACAGACATAGAAAAACTACTAAAAGAGCACAAAGTAATACCAGATGAAACAAAATTACCAAAAGCATAAAAAACGGTAAAAAACGGGGACGGTCCTGGAAAATAAAAAAGAGGGACGGTCCTCAAAATAAAAAAAGAGGGACGGTCCTCAAAAATAAAAAACGAGGACCGTCCCCTTTTTTATTTTTTTAAGTTTTGCTCTCTACCAAAATCTAAGTTTTTATAATACCATATTCATTGTGAACAGGATCTTTAAATAGATTTATTTTGGGTGAGAAGTATGTGAATAAAACAAAACATAGTAAAAGAATTATTAGCGTAATTACTGAAATGCTTTTATTGCATTCGTCATCAAATGAAAGCATATTTTTAAATGCTATATATTCCCCAATAAATACAGCAACAAAAAAACTACCAATATCTAAAAAAGCAAAGTTTTTCCCAATGATTCCTGTATATGTATAAAAGAAAATTACAATAAAACTAATTGCATAAATAATACCTAAAGTTTTGGCACATAAATAATTCTTTACATCTTTGCTTAAATAAAAATATCCAATAACAGTCATTATAAGCATAGGGTAAAATACTAATTTTAGATGTTCCCAGGTACTTTCATTTGTACTGCTAAATGCCGCAACTATATGGTTATTACCAGACCATTCAAATGTAAAGTGAAGTAATGTTCCGACTATACATACAACAATAAATGAAATAATTTGGAATCTAACAATTTTTTTCAAATTTTCAAAAATAAAATCATCCCCTTTAATTTAATATATTAAATTAATTAAAAAATATTCTAATAATAAATTTAAAAAGGTAAAAAATAATATAAATATTACAAATGGAGGAATTAATATTATGTTTTTACCCAAAAGAGTGTTATATGAAAAAGATTCAGAAAATTACGAGTTAGGACAATATTTATTAAATTTATATAGATCAAAAGGAATTAAATGTGATGTAATAGAAAATCACAATAATATAGAAGAAATGCGAAAGAAAGAAAATTCAGAGTTTAGAGATATGAAGCAAAATCTTATAATTGGAATACGAAAAACACATAAATTTGTAGAAAATCATAAAATATCAGATTATCTTGTACCATACACATCTTCAGGATGTATTGCTATGTGTTTATACTGTTATTTAGTATGTAATTTCAACAAATGTTCTTATTTAAGATTATTTGTTAACAGGGAAGAAATGTTAAATAAAATTATAAAAATTGCAAATAATACAGATGATAATTTAGTATTTGAAATAGGAAGTAATAGTGATCTTATATTAGAAAATACCATAACAAACAATTTGGTTTGGACAATTGAAAATTTTGCAAAAAGTCCAAAAGGTATGCTTACTTTTCCAACAAAATTTGGAATGGTAGATCCAATATTAAATTTAAATCATAATGGAAAAATAATTGCAAGAATGAGTGTTAATCCGAGTGACATAATAAAAAATATAGAAATAGGAACATCACCACTAAAAGTTAGAGTTGAAGCAATAAATAAATTAAAACAGGCTGATTATAAAGTAGGAATACTAATAGCTCCAGTAATTTTTTTAGAAAATTGGAAAAATTTATATGAAGAGCTAATAAAATATCTATATGAAAATTTAAGTGAAAGAGTAAAAAAAGATGTATTTTTTGAAGTAATATTTATGACTTATAGCTTTGTTCATAGAGCCATCAACACAGAAGCTTTTCCAACAATACAGGATTTATATGACAAAGAAAAAATGACAGGACGTGGAATGGGAAAATACACATACAAGCCAGAATACAAAAAAGAAGGAGAGCAATTTTTTAAGGAAAAATTGAAGAAATACTTTCCAAGTAATGAGATAAAATATATCGTATAAAAAGAGGGATAGTCCTTAAAATGGGTGCCAATGGGTTGTCAAAAGGAACCGTCCCCATTGACACCCATTGACACAAGGTGATAAGTAACACCATCAAGCTTATTAAAGCTTGTATTGTTATTTGCTGTAACAATATGAACCTCATGTCCCATTTCCACGTATGTTTTTGCTTGTGCCGTAATAGGTGTACCTCTACCAGCACCTTGTGTTGGATATGCAGTAACAATAGATATTTTCAGTTTCTCCATGTTAAATAACCTCATAAAAATTGTAATGGGCTTATTATATCATAGCATTGTCAAAAAAAATAAAGAATTTATGCTAAAAAATAAGAATTTGGGGAGAAAGGATTGATTTTTTCATAAAAAATGGAAGAGCCGAGAAGGCTCTCCCATAAGGTAACTAGGTATAAATTAACAACTCTTAAGAAAACTCAAGTTCTTGTCTAATTCATCCATATCGATATTCAACTTTAATGAATTTGGAATGTTAATTGCCCATTTCATAGGCTCACTTAATTCAGTTTCAGACAAACGCATTGTCAGTTTGCAGTTAGGACAGGTTACATAGTAAATCTTATCCAAAGAAACCTGAAAATCTTCAGGACTTGCTTCCAAAAGGGAGCCACAACCTGCACAAGTTATGCGCATATTTAAAGTTTTGTTACCTTTTTTAAGTATTTTCATCTCGAAAATACCTCCTTTGTTGTTATTACATCGAATGATGTTAACTATAATTATATCACATTCTTAGTGTTAATGTCAATGGGCGATGGGGACGGTTCTTTTTGACAACTTTTTAATTTTTTAATCAAAAAAGTTGCAAGTGGTTGTCAAAAAGAACCGTCCCCTTTGACATCATGATATTAGAAAAAAATAAAAAAAATCTTGACTTAGAGCTAGCTCTAAGTGATATATATACTATATACAAAAGGAGGAAGAATAATGGAAAAAATTTTAGACAAAATTGAAAGTCCAAAAGACTTAAAACCACTATCTATAAGTGAAATGAAAGAATTAGCAGAAGAAATTAGATCTGCTTTATTAAAAAAATTAAGTATACATGGAGGTCATTTTGGTCCAAACTTTGGTATGGTTGAGGCTATAATTGCAATGCATTATGTTTTTGAATCACCAAAAGATAAGCTTGTATTTGATGTATCACATCAAAGTTATCCTCACAAAATTTTAACAGGAAGAAAAGATGCCTTTTTATATGAAGATCATTATGATGATGTAACAGGATATACAAACCCAGAAGAAAGTGAACATGATTGGTTTAATGTTGGACACACATCTACATCAATAAGTTTAGCATCAGGTCTTGCAAAGGCAAGAGATTTAAAAGGTGAAAACTATAATGTTATTGCAATTATTGGAGATGGCTCATTAAGTGGAGGAGAGGCTTTAGAAGGTCTTGACTTTGCTGGAGAGCAAAAATCAAATTTCATAATAGTTGTAAACGATAATGATATGTCAATTGCCGAAAATCACGGTGGACTATATAAAAATTTAAAAGAGCTTAGAGCTTCAAATGGAACTTGCGTATGTAATTTATTTAAAGCTATGGGTCTTGATTATGTATATGTAAATGATGGAAATAATTTGGAAAGCTTGATTGATACATTCAAAAAAGTAAAAGATATAGACCATCCAATAGTTGTTCATATAAATACAGAAAAAGGAAAAGGATATAAATTTGCTGAAGATAATAAAGAAAATTGGCATTGGACTATGCCTTTTGATATTGAAACCGGTAAGCCTACAGTTTCATTTGATGGTGAAGATTATGGAGATTTAACTGCAAAATTCTTATTAAACAAAATGAAAAAAGACGAAAAAGTTGTTGCAATAGTTGCAGCAGTTCCAACAAATATAGGCTTTACAAAAGAAAGAAGACTAGAAGCTGGAAAACAATTTGTTGATGTTGGAATAGCAGAAGAGCACGGAATTGCAATGGCATCTGGAATCGCAAAAAATGGTGGAAAACCAGTATTTGCAACTCATTCAAGCTTTATGCAAAGAACTTATGACCAATTATCACAAGATTTATGTATAAATAATAGTCCAGCAACAATACTAGTAAATACAGCATCTGTATATGGAATGAATGATGTAACACATTTAGGATTATATGATATTCCAATGATTTCAAATATTCCAAATATGGTTTATTTAGCCCCAACATCAAAAGAAGAATATTTTGCAATGTTGGATTGGTCAATAGAGCAAACAGAACATCCAGTAGCAATTCGTATACCTTGTAATGGGGTAATTTCAGATGGAAGAGCACCAGATACAGATTATAGTGATATAAACAAATTTAAAGTAGAGCAAAAAGGCGAAAAAATAGCAATATTAGCATTAGGAGATTTCTATCAATTAGGAGAAGCGCTTGCAAAAGAAATAAAAGAAAAATTAAATATAACACCAACTCTAATAAATCCAAGATATATAACAGGTTTGGATGAAGAGCTATTAAATGAATTAAAACAAAATCACAATCAAGTAATAACACTAGAAGATGGAATACTAGAAGGCGGATTTGGTGGAAAAATAGCAAGCTTTTATGGAAATACAGATATGAAAGTAAAAAACTACGGAATCAAAAAAGCATTTTATGATAAATATGATGTAAATGAACTACTAAAAGCCAACAAACTAACACCACAACAAATATTAGCTGAAATTTAATATACAATAATGATTAGTGGAGGAAAAAAATGACAATAGCAGAAGTAAGTAAAAAATATGATTTTACACCAGATACATTAAGATATTACGAAAGAATAGGTTTGCTTACAAATATACCAAGAAATAAAAATGGAATACGTGACTATGATGAGCAATCTTGCAAAAAAATTGAGTTCATAAAATGTATGAGAAATGCAGGTGTCGAAATAGAGATATTAATAGAATATATGACACTATTAGAACAAGGAAAAAATACAGTAGAAGCACGAAAAGGTCTGCTAGAAGAACAAAGAGCGAAGTTATTAGAAAAGCAAAAAAATATAACAGAAACAATAGAAAGATTAAATTACAAATTAAAATTATATGATGAAATTATACAGGGCAAAAGAAAAGATTTTACAGAAATTTAAGGAGGAGTTTTTATGAAAAAATTGGTTGTTTTTTATTCATATACTGGTCATACAAAGATGATTGCTGAAAATATACAACAAAAACTTAACTGCGATATTCTTGAAATTAAACCAGTTAAACCATATTCAACAGATTATCAAACTGTTGTTGATGAAGAGCAAAATAATAGTAGTGTTGGTAAAACACCAGATATTCAAAAAATTGACAAAAACATAAACGAATATGATGAAATTATAATTGGAACACCAGTATGGTGGTATACAATAGCTCCAGTAATTAGAACATTTTTAACACAAAATGATTTATCAAATAAAACAATAAAACCATTTGCAACAAATGCAGGTTGGCTTGGACATACTTTTCAAGAAATACAAAAATTATGCCATGATTCAAGAGTTGATAAAGGAATGAATATTGTTTTTACAGAAGACCATCATGTAAGTCAACTTGTTACATCACCAGATGAAATTGATGAATGGATTGAAAAATTATAGATAAAAGTTACTACACTGAAGAAAAGCGGGATATATTAATTTGTAAGTTCTTCGGATCATTATGATATTTTAGAAAATCTTATTAAATTTTATGGCACCATTTCAAGACAAGCTTGAACTATTTCCATAAAAATTAATAAGAAATATCTTCAATCACATTCGTCACTTCACAAATTAATATATTATGCTTTTCTTTAGTGCTAATTTGAGGCTGATTATTGATAAGATAAATGATAAAATTAAGTAAAAAATGTCGAAAAAAGTAGCACGAAATTTCTTGAAATATTGAACAAACTATGATTAAATAAACAATCATAGAAATTTGAAAAAATAAAAATTTTATTCAAAAGATTTAAATTCAAAAGTGTAAATTCATACACAAAATCTTCAAAATAATTGAACAAACAAAACAAATATGCTAGAATGGAAGTGATAAATGGAGTTATTAAAGCCAACGAACGATTATGTATTTAAAAGGATTTTTGGTCAAAAGAAAAATAGTGATATTTTAAAAGATTTGCTTCAAGCGATTTTACCAAATTGGAATATAAAAAATGTAGATCCAAGACAAGAAGTTCAGCTAGAAACAGATTTTATAACAGATAAAGTATGCAGATTAGATATACTTGCGACATTAGATGACGGGACAAAAGTAGATATAGAAATGCAAATGCGAAATTATAATGATATAGAAGCAAGATCACTGTTTTATACAACAAGAGAATATCATCAGAGCCTAGAAAATGGGCAAGATTACATAGAAATACCAAAATCAATAGGAATATGGATATCTAATTTTAATGTGTTTAATGATGAAGGACCATTTCATGAAATAGTAAGACTAAGAAGAGATTATGAAAATCAAATATTTACAGATAAAATAGAAATGCACTATCTTCAGCTACCAAAATTTAAACAAAAATGTAAAAGAATATCCAATAAATTAGAAGAATGGCTAACATTTATTAGTTTTGAAAATATGGAGGAACTAAAAATGATAGAGAATGAAAAAGTAAAGAAAGCCGAAGAAGAGCTAGAATACTTAAGCGGAGACGAAGCTGAAAGAAGAATTGCATATTTAAGAGAAACAGCCGAAATTGACAGAAAGTTTGCAATGACAGCAGCAAGAGACCAAGGAAGAGCAGAAGAAAAAATAGATATAGCTAAAAAAATGTTAGAAAAAAATATGGATATTAGTCTTATAATTGAAGTTACAGGACTTACAAAAGAAGAAATAGAAAAATTATAAATTAAGTTAAATTCAAGTTTCTATGTAAACATTAGACTTATTTTTAGCATATTTAATAAGTTTGATGTTTTATAAATATGAAAAAAATGTATAATTAATTTATGGCTGAGTATTTTGATAAATTTGCATTATAACATTGATAAAATGTAATAATAAAAACATAAGAGGAGGATTATTTAATATGCAAAAGAAAATTGAAGAATTAAATGGATTCAAAGATTTAAGAATTGTTGATAATTTTTATCAAACATCAGCATTTTTTCCAATGCCAACAACAGAAATTGGAACTTTAAGTGAGTCAGGACAAACTAATTTAGGTTCATATTCACTATGCTTTCCATACTATATTGCTGGAAAGGACTATTATGCAATGGTTTTATGTTGTAGAAATAGCTCTAACACAGCTAAAAATATTTTAAGAGCTGGAAAGTGTAGTATAAATTTTATAACAGATAAAAGAAAATATTTTAAAGAAGCAGTTAGACTTGGATATCCAGGTGAAACTACAGAAGAAAAGATGAAAGACTGCATTTTTAATTTAGTTGATGGTAAAAGTGCTAGAGAAAATCCAAATGAACAATATCCTAAAATAGTTCAAGAAGCATTTCAGGTGTTTGAATGCACTTGGGTAAAAGAGCTTGATGGTGCAGAAAATGATGTTGTAAAAGATGAATATCTTCCACCATATCATCAATTTAATGGAATAACAAGTAAATTTGGAGCTCATTTTATTTTAAAAATAGATCATATATTAATGAAACCAAAATATTATGATGCAATTATAAATGGAGTAACACCAATGTCATTCCCTCAAGTACCTGTTGACTATGGATATAGGGATAGCAAAAATTTTTGGTATACTCGTTTTAAAAGACCAATATCAGAGCCAATTCCAGCAAGTAAAGGCATTAGTTTAGATACAGTAAAATATGCAGCTTCAAGAATAGATCCAGAAGTAAAATTTACAGACGAAGCATGTTCAAAATTAGTAAAAGTTCCACGCGTGTTTTTAAATACAGTACTAAAAGGATGTGTAGCATGGGCTAAAGAAAATAATGTAAATTTGATTACAGAAAAAGAAATGGAAATTATTCAAGATAAAAGAAATAAAGAAAAAAATAAATAAAATATGATGAAAACGCATTTCAAGCTGAAGTGTGTTTTTATTTTAGAATTTTATGAAAAAATATGTATTGACTTTTTTATAAAGAATAATATAATTACAGCATAAATGTAAAATATAATTCATATTTATAACATAATAATTATTATAAAAGGGATGGATAACATGGATTTAACAATTGAATTAGCAATTCCTTTTTTGGGAACAACTTTGGGTGCAACAATGGTATTTTTCATGAGAAATAAATTAAGTTTAAAAATAGAAGAGCTATTACTAGGATTTGCATCAGGTGTAATGATTGCAGCCTCAGTATGGTTATTAATTGTACCATCAATAGATATGGCAAAAGAGCAGGGAAAAATAGAATGGCTTCCAGCAGCAGTAGGATTTATTTTAGGAATTGTATTTTTATTATTATTGGATAGTTTAATACCACATTTGCATTTAAATGACGACAAACCAGAGGGAATGAAAGCAAAATTAAAAAAAACAACAATGATGGTCTTTGCAGTAACATTACACAATATACCAGAGGGAATGGCAGTTGGCGTAACATTTGCTGGTGCAATAATTGGAAATACAGAAACTACAATGGCTGGTGCATTTGCATTAGCATTAGGAATTGCAATACAAAACTTTCCAGAAGGTGCAATAAGTTCAATGTTACTAAAAAGCGAAGGAATGTCAAAGCCAAAAGCATTTTTATGTGGAATGATTTCAGGAATTGTAGAGCCAATTGTAGCGATTATAACAATATTACTTACAAATATTATAGTTCCTTTTTTGCCATATTTATTATCATTTGCAGCAGGAGCTATGATATATGTAGTTATAAAAGAATTAATACCAGAATCTCAAACAGGAGAACTTTCAAAAATTGCAACAATAGGTGTAGTACTTTTTATGATTTTTGATATAGTTACAGATGATTCACTAACAGAATTTCAAATGGGACAACGAACAATAGGTGTAGCAATCGGATTTATACTTATGACAATTTTAGCTGTAGCTTTAGTATAACCTATTTATGCACTTCAAAAGTTAGATTATTGTGTCTAAATTTTGAGGTGCTTTTTATGGTTAGTGTAAAATTAAGATAGGCAAAATATGTTTTTAAATAATGGAATAAATATAGGTTAAATAAAATATATTGTATAAGGTTCCCATAAATGTCAAAGGGGACGGTTCTTTTTGACAACCACTTGTAATTCTTTTGGAAAAACAGGGACGGACCTTAATAAAAATTAAGGACCGTCCCCGTTTTAGTATTGTTAAATTTAGTACTTTAATATATAATTTTAACAACAAAAGAAAAATATGAATTAATAAACAGGGAGGAAAAATTATATGACAAAAGACAATGAAATTAATAAAATTTTAGATAGAGCAGAAAAATATAGAAAACAACTTCATTCAACAGAAACAACTCCACAATCTTCAAGTTCAGAGGATAATTTAGAATTTGAAAAAATTTTTAAAGATTTCTTTGGAAATAAAACTGATAATAATTAATTGAATAAAATTTATTCTTTTGCTATAATGAAAAAAAACAGGAGGATAAAATAATGAAAGAAATAACAAAGGAAAATTTAAATAATATTGAATCACAGTATTTAAATAATACTGCACATACTATAACAAGAAGAGCATTAGTGAAAAGTAAAATAAGTGACTTAATAAGAGTGAATGAACAAACTGAATTTTCAAGAGATATGTTCTCAATAAACTTAAAAACTTTACCAGTAACAGATCAAAAACAAAGTGGAAGATGCTGGATATTTGCAGGATGCAATGTAATTAGAGAAAAAATTGCAAAAAAATACAATTTAAAGGATTTCGAGTTATCACAAAATTATATAGCATTTTATGATAAATTAGAAAAATGCAATTATCTATTAGAAAATATCATATCTTTAAAAGATAAAGAAAAAGATGATAGAACTTTAGATGGTCTATTAAGCAATGGAATTCAAGATGGCGGTCAATGGGATTTATTTGTAAACATAGTAAATAAATATGGTATAGTACCAAAAAGTGCATTCCCAGAAACATTCCAAAGCTCAAATACACGTGAAATTGATGGATTACTAAATAGATATATTCGTAAATTTGCATTTGAAATAAGACATAATAATGAAAATATAGATGGTAAAAAAGCAGAATGTATAGAAAACATTTATAAAATTTTATGTAGTAGCTTTGGAGTTCCACCTAAAAAATTCTCATTTGAGTATGTAGATAAAGATGATAATTACAATATAATAAAAGACTTAGATCCAATAAGATTTTATAAGGAAATAGCAGACATAAATTTAGATGATTATATAAGTATAATAAACAGTCCAACAGATGATAAACCATTTAATAAAGTATATACAGTAGAGCACATTGGAAATGTAATTGAAGGAAAAGAAATATTATATTTAAACTTAGATATAAATAGACTAAAAGAATTAACAATAAATCAATTAAAAGATGGAGAGCCAGTATGGTTTGGTTCAGATTGCTTAAAAGCAAGAGATATTGATGATGGAACATGGGACGATAAATCCTTTGATATAGATACTTTATTTCAAATAAACAGCAAAATGTCAAAAGAAGCAATGCTAGATACAAGAGAAAGTGCAATGAATCATGCAATGGTAATAACAGGAGTAAATTTAGAAAATGATACACCAACAAAATGGAAAATAGAAAATAGTTGGGGTGATAAAAAAGCAAATAAAGGTTATCATGTAGCAACAGATACTTGGTTTAATAGCTATGTATATCAAGTAGTAATAAACAAAAAATATCTAACACAAGAAGAACAAAATATACTAACAACAGAAAAAATAAGATTAAAACCATGGGATCCAATGGGAACATTAGCTTAAATTAAAAATGTAAAACAATATAAAAATAATACAGTAAAAAACACTTGGTATAAACCAGGTGTTTTCTTACTGTATGAATTAAATCAAATAAAATACTTTTTTGATTTTTATTTGAGTCTAAAACATAATTTGATTTATCAATAGTACTTTACATAATACTAAAAAAGCGATATAATAGATATACTTTTTTTGAAGGAGATGTTATGTATGTCAATTAAAGAACATAAAAGAGTACATTTAGTGAATCAAAAGATAATTGTAGAAATTCTTAAAAGTGAGGAAGCTTTTAGAAAATATATTATTAGTAATGAGATTTTCTCTGATGAGCATATAAAAGAATTGTATATTAATAGGATTGAACGTTATGTACAATATTTATTGGCACATGGATATAAATTTTCAGGAACACAGAAAAAAATAATAGATGAACTTTCGAAAGTGAAAGATGATTTAGAATATGAACTTTCAAAAGTGGAAGATAATTTAGAATATGGAGTATTAGAAAAAGTCGAAGATTATGAGGAAAAAATCGAAGATTACGAGGAAAACATCTTAATCGATTATGATAAGCAGGCAGAAAGTGAAGAAGAATGGAAACATCAAGTAAAAAGAAATGAAAAAATGCGTAGAACTATAATGACTATTATTATGGATGAGAATAAATTTAGGGATTTTTTAGAAGGAAAATATGAATATGATGGAGACATTTACAGTGATTTACAATCATATATTTATACAGAAGATAATCTATTTGAATATTATTTGTCTCCAGACATTTTTGAAGGAAATAGTAAATTAATTAAAAGATTAAGAACATTATATCTTTTTATAGAGTTAAATCCTGATATTACAAATAAAAAGTTGGATTTTGAAATTAATGAAGACTTAGAAAAAAAAATTCTTAGTAAAGTAAATAAAGAACTGCTTAATAAAGAAGAAAGAACTGCAGAAGAGGAAGGTATTCTTGCAGCTGAAATATACGATGCATTAAATATGTTTGTTGCTTATGATGAAAAAATACATT
>OGFI01000565.1_pt1 | contig 27297 bp, 22 predicted proteins | sample 1570901 | NCBI WGS metagenome assembly OGFI01 (sample SAMEA2582018, study PRJEB24529) | metagenome | biome: Human gut stool | place: China | collected 2011 | reverse complement strand
AAAAATTATAACAATTAACAAAACTATCTTCTTACTATTCTTATTTTTTCTCATAAACACTCCTTATAAATTTCTTATTCAGTAACTACAAATCCACTTGCTATAGGTCTAGTTTCTTCTCTATTAGACCAGTTAAACGGATGATTAATAATCTTATCATTTACTACCATAACACTAGAATTACCACCATCTAGATTAGCGGCATTATATGCATGATATCTAAGTAATATTTTTACTAAATCATTCATATCAGCTCCTTTACTTTTAAGACTCCTACCATCTATAACTAGAAATAATACTATACCATCTTTTCTCTGTGCAATAGCGGTTCTCGGATGAACACCATAACCACCATTACCATTTATAAATGAACTCTTACCATTTACTATTAAAAATGGTCCAAATTCTACTGCATCTCTAATACCTATTTCTATTGCCCTACTAGTACTAATTTTACCAAGATACAATTTATTATCATTAGTAAAACCTATAATACCACCGCCATAAGCACCTCCTGTACCATTAGAAAAGTTAAGTACTTTACCTCCAGATATAATAGCTCCAACTGGAGCACCACCATTTCCTTGTCCTCCGGCATCAGCAAAACCTCCACCATTAATAGCGAGGACTGCCCCTTCTCTCTTAGCCATATTAACTAAATACTCTCCAGTAACACCAAGATTCTTACTATAAGTAACTTTTATTTTTGAAGGATCATACACTGCAGCTAAATATCCCGAATAACCATCTTCATCTATTTCAATTAATTTATATATATCATTCTTATTTCTGTCTAGTATTTCTCTATCATAATCATCAATATATTCATTCTCATCAGCAGTAATTAAACTAGTATCAGTATCAAAGTCAGGTTCCACCGTACTATGCTGTGATAATATTTCTTCTATTCTATCCATATTATAAAATGTAGTAGCCAAATACTGATGATTCATTGTCCCCATCGCCGTAGTAACTAACCAGTCTCTAAAGCCATTATAAGGCCCATATAAAAGAAATAAAACAGTAACCGCTATAACATCACAAAAAGATAAAATAATCATAAATATATTATCTCTCTTATTAGTATTCTTTTCCTTCTTATCCTTATTTTTCATATTATACTTCCTAACTATTATTATACTGCTATTTATTATCTTTAATATACCTGCAAACTCTTTCTATTTCATCATCTTCTATCATAGGAGTGCTCATTCTAATTAAATTCTTATCATTATCCAAATACATTCCATCTTTACCCAAGTTATCTCTGATAGCCTTACCTAAAAACATATTATATTCTCCTCTTGAAGTAAGATAAAAACTAATCTTTGATACATTATCTTTATTAAATAAATCATAAGTATCATCTTCAAGTACACTATCCGTAGATACTACTAAATATATCCCCATAGTACTACCTACTTCTAATAAATAATTAATATCATCTTTAACACTATTATCAAGTTTTAATATTTCATATATCTCATCAATAAATACTACCATCTTATCTCTAGTGTTATTCTTTACTCTATCTTCAAATTCTCTTCTAAGTAAATTAATCTTTACAATAATATCTTCTTCTTTATTAACAACTTCACATACATCATTATATAAATTATAATTAATACCTTGTGAATCAAGTATAACTACTTTAACATTACTATAATTAATTAAAATATTCATAATAATATCATTAAATAAATTAGTTTTACCAGTACCACTAACACCAGTAACCAATAGACTCTTTTCCTTATCAAAATCAAAAGTAACTAATTTATCATATTCATCAAGGCCTAATACTACTTTAAAATCATTATCTACTTTATAATTCTCTAATACTTCTTTTAGACATAAAATATCTTTCTTCATATTATCAACTTTAATAAATATCTCATTATCTTTTACTTTATTCATAACTAATTCAGATACATTAATTCCCAAAGATAAAGCAATTTCTTTCTTTAATTCTAAAATATCATCATAAGTCTTATCATCATTCCAAGTAATATGATAAACAGTAATACTCCTATAAACTTCATAAGTAACTTTTGGATTAAAACCAAAAGCCTTCAAAGTATTATGTAAATTACTAACAAATAAATCAGCATTTAATATATTTCTAGTATTATCTGACTTAGGATTATTAAGTAACTTTAACATTATTTAACCTTCTTTCTATTTTTAATAAGTATATTACCAGTCATATCCTTAGGTATATCAAGTCCCATTAAAAATAATACACTAGGAGCTATATCACATAAACTACCGTCTAATAATTTTAATCTCTTATCTGTAATAATAAATGGTACTTTATTAGTAGTATGACTAGTATTAACACTACCATCTTTATTTCTCATAACTTCACAGTTACCATGATCTGCTGTAATAATCATCGTATATTCATCTAATGATATATTATCAAGTATCTTACCAATACAAGAATCTACTGTTTCCACTGCTTTTACTGCAGCATTATAATCACCAGTATGACCTACCATATCACCATTAGCAAAATTAAGTATTATTAAATCTTCTTTATTTTCTGTAATTTCTTTTACTAAAGAAGCTGTAATCATATTCGCAGACATTTCAGGTTCTAAATCATAAGTAGCCACTTTAGGACTAGGTACTAATATTCTTTTTTCACCTTCAAATATCACATCACTACCACCATTTATAAAGTAAGTAACATGCGCATACTTCTCAGTTTCTGCTATTCTAAGTTGTGTAAGACCTTTATTAGATATATATTCGCCAATAGTATTATTAAGTACAGGATGTTCAAAAGCCATAGGACAAAGTACTGTATCAGTAACTTTCATCATTGTAACAATTTTTAAATTATTAATTTTATCTCTCTTAAAGCATTCATAATCATCATTAGTAAATATACTACCAAGTTCTCTTAATCTATCAGGTCTAAAGTTAAAGAATATAATACCATCATTATCTTTTATTAAACCATTTCTATCAGTAGTCGTAGGTACAATAAACTCATCAGTAATATCATTCTTTTGACTATCATACCAAACCTTCTTAACTTCTCTTACTTCAGTACCAATAACCATCGCATTATATGCCTTTTCTACTCTATCAAATCTATTATCTCTATCCATACCATAATATCTACCACCAATTGAGGCAATACTACCTATACCAATAGTTTTAAGTTTCTTTTCCAAAGCCTCAATATATTTAATTCCACTAGTAGGACTAACATCTCTACCATCAGTAAATATATGAATATAAACATTCTTAACACCATTATTTTTAATCATATCAAGTAAAGCAAATAAATGATTAATATGTGAATGAACTCCTCCATCAGAAAGAAGTCCTATTAAATGAATATTAGAATTATTATCTTTAACATGATTAATTACTTTTAATATTTCATTATTATTATAAAAGCTCTTATCTCTAATCTTACTATTTATAAGTTCTAAAGACTGATATACTACTCTTCCTGCGCCAATATTAGTATGGCCTACTTCACTATTACCCATTTGCCCTCTAGGAAGTCCTACATATGTTCCTGAAGCTTCAAGTTCACTATGTGGATATATCTTCCATAATTTATCTAGATTAGGAGTTTTAGCATTATATAAAGCATTATATTTTTTTTCTTTAGTAAGACCTACTCCATCCATAATACAAAGTAATATTTTCTTCATTTATCATCACCTATTTTCCTACCTAATTATATCTAATTATTAATAGTTTTTCAATATATTAGATATAAATTTACATTATTTTATTCTAGTGAAGCCTAAGGTCTTCACTAACAATTTAGAGCCTATGGTCTCTAAATTGAATTCTTTTTTTGGATTATTAAAAAGTTAGTTCGTTTGGGCGAACTAACTTTCTATAATTACTATAAAAGAAAAAAAGCAAGTTTTTTACTTGCTTACTGGTAATACTGATATACTTCTAGCTATATCAAGTAATTCACTTTTAGATAATTTATCACTAACTACATAATATTCTATATTATTATCAATCCAATTTACTGAATTATCATTAACTATAGCCACAGTTGAAGCCATTAATTCAAGTTCACCATATGTAGGAACTATTAAATGTTCTTTTTCATAAGTAACTGTCTCTTCAATTAACATAAATGGATTATCACCATCAAATGTAAGAATTAATCTTTCTCCATTATCTTTACTTACCTTCTCCTTATTAGAAAGATAAGTATTAACAGGTAAATACATTGGATAAATAACATCCTCTATTGTACTAGTTTGTTTAGTTTCAGTAGCCTTATCTTTATCAGTATTGGTGTTAGTGTTAGTATTTGTATTGGTGTTAGTATTTGTATTAGTATTATTTTCAGTAGTCTTATTATCATTAGGAGTTTCTTCCTTAACATCTATGATTTCCTTTAAGTCAAAATAATTATCATTAAATTTACTACTTAAATCTATCTTATCAAAATTCATAGTAATTTGCGCAGTTCCATTAGTATCCATAACAGTAACTTTCTTTATATTAGCTTCTTTATCTAGTAGTATTTCTTGTTTAACTAATTTTTCATTATTTGGATAATTCGCCGCTACTACTATCTTATAATTGTCACCATCTTTAGTAAATGTTCTATTTTCATCACTCAAAATATCATCAAGTAATGGTTTAAGTAAATAAACTTGTGAATTATTATAAGGCCAATCACTTTGAAATTTAAAACTCTTGTTAATTCTCGGAGTAACAACATATACCCCATCAGAATTACGAAGAATTACTTGCTCATGATTATTAACCTTATTAGTTAAATTAACCTTATAATTATCTCCCTTAGCATAAGATACTTTAACATCATAAGTATATAAGTCTTCATTATTAACTATCTCTAAAGTACCCTCAATATAGTAAGATTTAGAATTATTAATCTTCTTTTCTAAATCTTTTATAATACTACTTTCACTAGTCTTACCACATCCTGATAATAGAAACACTCCCACTAGTAGTATAAACAAAATTTTCTTTTTCATTAGTCCTCCTTCTTTCTAATCAATTATATTAATTAAAATTTCTAATATGATGAATAAATTAACAATTTTTGTACAAAATAAAAGTAAAAAGGAGGATAATTATATGAATACATTATACAAAATAGCCTTAGCTTTAGGTATTATAGGTTGCATAAACTGGGGATTAGTAGGAATATTTAATTTCAATCTAGTAGAATACCTATTTGGTGATGGAACTCTTCTTACAAGAATAGTCTATATACTAGTATTAATATCAGGTCTTATTAGTATTGGTATATTTACTAAAGATTTAGATTAAAATTTAAAATTAATATTTATAAGTTATTTTGCATAAAGCAAGATAACTTTTTCTTTATATAAATGTCAATTTTAAATTATTTATTCAAGTTATATAGATTTTTTCCATAATATATAGTATAATTAAATAGGTGATATTTTTGAATATTAGGACAAACTTTAATAGTACATTTGCTAATCGTGGTATGTCATTAGAAAATGATATAAATGAATCAAATAAATACTATGTAGACTATGATATCGCTTTAATATATAAAAAGCCTACACCTATTAGAATAACAAAAACCAATTATAAAAATATGCGAATAACTGATGGTTTCTTTGAAAGTCCATCTACTCTCGATTATAATGGTGTATATAAGGGATATTATATTGAGTTTGATGCTAAGGAAACAAGAAGTAAAACTAGTTTCCCAATAGATAATATTCATAAACATCAAATAATAATGAAAGAAAATCTATACCACTATCCTACTTTGAAAATAATACTTATGAAATAGGAATTAAATATGCTCCAAGATTAGATTATATTAAAATTGTTGATAAACTAATAAATGAACATAATAATTAGCATACTATTCATAATAATAACTATTTTAAGTATTATAATTTTCAAAGTAAAAGGATTACTTATGTTAATTATTACTTTACCATTATATATTATATACCTTAATTCAAATAAAATAATAGATATCATAAAAAAGAAAAAAGAAGGTAATAATAAAGATAATTTATTAGAAAGAAAGGAAGTTGAATTTGTGAGTTCAAGTAGTAGAAGAGGAAAAGTAAACGACGATAAAAATAAAAAGAAAAAAGTCAAGCCTCAAAATAAAAAACAAGCAAACAAGTCAAGAGACAAAAAAGAAAAAAGTAGTAGTAAAAAGAAAGGTATTGTTAGAAAGATATTAACTATCTTATTAGGATTTGCTATCTTTTGTGTTTTTGCAGCAACGGCATTTATGATTTATATTGTAGTTAGTACATCAAACTTTGATCCTAATGCTTTAGTAAATCAAGATCAAACTGTACTATATGATAAAGATGGTAATGAATTTGCTACGTTAGGTGTTCAAAAAAGAGAATCAGTAACTTATGACCAGTTACCACAAGTTCTCATAGATGCCATCGTAGCTACCGAAGATTCTAGATATTATCAACATAATGGTGTTGACATGGCAAGATTCTTAAAAGCAACCGCATTAAACTTAATTGGTAGAGATGATGCTGGTGGTGCATCTACCCTAACAATGCAAACAGTAAAAAATAATCTTACTAAAAAAGATAGTCTAGAAACAAATAAAATTAAAAAAATAATAAGAAAATTCCAAGACGTATACTTATCCGTATTCTTTATGGAAAAGAAATATTCTAAAGAAGAAATATTAGAATTCTATGTAAATGATAGTTGTCTTGGTGGAAGTATATACGGAGTTGAAGAAGCTAGTAAATATTATTTTGGTAAAGACGTATCTGAATTAAGCCTTCCAGAAGCATCATTAATTGCAGGAATGTATCAAGCACCAAATAAATATAATCCATATAAGAATCCAGATAAAGCTGAAGAAAGAAGAAATACCGTTTTAAAATTAATGGTTAGACATGGCTATATAACTGAAGAAGAGATGAAAATGGCCCAAGCCGTTTCAGTAGAAAGTATGCTAGTGGGTGCTAAAGCTGATACTGATTATCAAGGCTATGTTGATACAGTAATTGATGAAGTAGAAAAATTAACTGGAGATAACCCAGTAGTAGTACCAATGAAAATATATACTGCCCTTGATAGAAGCATTCAAGATGGCATTAATGATGTATTAAATGGAACTTCTTACACTCGTTGGGCAAATGATTCGGTTCAAGCAGGTATCGCCGTAACTAATGTTAACGATGGTACAATTGTAGCAGTAGGAGCAGGAAGAAATCGTGAAGGAAAAAGAACATTTAACTTTGCTACTCAAGCCTATAGACAACCAGGAAGTACAGCTAAACCATTATTTGATTATGGTCCAGGATTTGAATATAATGATTTTTCAACATATACCCTATTCAATGATGAACCTTGGACATATACCAATGGTCCATCAGTAGGAAACTGGGATAATAAATATCAAGGATTAATAACTTTAAAACAAGCTGTTAGTGTATCAAGAAATGTCCCTGCTTTAAAAGCCTTTCAGCAAGTAGATAAAAAGAATATTGCAAAATTTGTTAGTTCTTTAGGAATAGATATTGCCTATAGTACTAAAGATGAAAATTATAAGAAATACGATAATGGCGGAGACAATATATTAAATGAAGCTTATTCAATTGGTGGTATGTCATATGGTGTAACTCCTCTAGAAATGGCTGAAGCTTATGCAAGTTTTGCTAATGGTGGTTACCACATTGAATCTCATGCTGTAATTAAAATAGAATATCGTAATTCAGATGAAACTATAGTAACAAGTGATCTTAAAGAATATCAAAAAGAAAAAGTAATGTCAGACTCAACAGCATACCTTATGAATAATGTCCTTCAGTATGCTGTAGAATATGGTTTCAGTGGTGGTGCTAGAGTTTACGGCTCTACTGTTGCTGCTAAAACAGGTACTTCTAATCTAGATGCCGCTACATGTAAGGCAAAAGGTATTCCAATTGGATCAGTTGGTGATCTTTGGACAGTAGCCTATACTCCAGAATATTCAGTAGCACTATGGTATGGTTATAAAGAAAATGATAGTACTCACTATTTAGGTAGTGCAAGTTATCCAAAAGATGATTAATGAGTGCTGTGTTTAAAAACATTCCAAAAACTACTAAAAAATGGGAAATACCTTCTTCAGTAGTAGCAGTTACTGTTGAAAAAGAAACATGGCCTGCACAATTAGCAAGTGAATATACACCAGATAGTATGAAAATAACTGAGTATTTCAAAAAGGGAACTCAACCTACTGAAGTATCACAAAGATATGCTAAGTTACCAGCAGTAACAAATCTAAAGAGTACAAAAGAAGGAAATAATTATAAATTAACTTGGAACTTTAAAACTCCCGATATATTAGACAGTGCATACTTAAGTAAATACTTTAGTAATTCTGTTTATGGTAATCAATCAGCAAATTATCTTCAAGCAAGATTAGATTATAATAATAATACCCTTGGAGGATTTGGATTTGGTATATACAAAAAAACAAGTACAGGTAATCTAGAATTAATAGACTTCATAGATAGCAAAAGTACTGAATATACTTACAAACCAACTTCAAATGGTAGTGTGGATATCATTGTTCGTGCAGAATATAAAAACTTTAAAGATAATGCTAGTGACGAAACAAAAATAACTATCAGTGCCAATAATGTTAAAGAACTAGAGATTTCATTATCAGGTAATGAATCAATATCAGTAACCAAAGGTAACTATAATGAAAAAGGAATAATAGTAAAATATGATGATAAAAATGTAACTCTATTAAGTGATATAACATATACACTAAATAATACCACATACAAATCAAAATCTGAATTAGAAGATGAAATAAATAGACTTGAAACTGGCAAGGAAGTTGAAATAACCTACTCTGCTACATATAATAAGATAACTAAAACAATAACAAGAAAAATAAAAATCGAGGAATAAAAAATTCTTCGATTTTTATTTCTAAAAAAAATAGTTATACAGCTATGTATAGCTATTTTTGATTATCCACTAAATATTTAATAATATTAGATAGATGCATACCATGTGATCCCTTAAATAATACCAAATCTCCATCTTTAAGAAGATTATTTATATATTCGTAAGATTCATTTTCATTGTTAAAATGTTTTAAATTATCATAATTATTATTTTTTAAATATTCATCAGTATACTTAGTTTCATTACCAATAGTAATAATATAATCTAAATCACTATTAAGTAATACCTTACCTATTTCTTCATGAAGATTCTTACTAAAAGTACCAAGTTCCAAAACATCTCCAATTATAGCAATCTTTCTTTTACCTTCTCTTTTAATTAAAAGCTCTAGTGAAGATTTAATAGAATCCAGTGATGCATTATAAGTATCATCTATCAAGGTAGCTCCATTTTTTAATTTTTTAAATTCTAATCTATTACTAGTAAGTTTAAAAGTCTCAATACCTTTTTTAATATTTTCTATATCAACATTACATAATACACCCATTACATAAGCTACCAAAGAGTTATATATAAAAGCAGTATTACCAATATTACATTTAATATTGTTATTATCTATTTTAAACTCAGTTAAATCACTATTAATATCTTTAGCCATATAATCACTATCATTATCTATACCAATAGTAATAATCTTATTTAAAGACCTTATATACTCAATATTATCATGTAATATATCATTATCATTATTGATAATAAGTGGTCCATTAAGTCCTTCAATTATTTCTAATTTTGCTTTCATTATATTTTCTCTAGAGCCTAAGTTACCAATATGAGCAGTACCTACATTAGTAATTACAGCTATTGTAGGCTTAGCTATATTAGTAAGAAAAGATATCTCACCAAAATTATTCATACCCATTTCAATTACCATAATATCTTCATCTTTTAATCTAAGTATTGTAAAAGGAAGACCAATATGATTATTGTTATTACCTTCAGTTTTAAGTACCTTATACTTAGTACTAAGTACTGCATATATCATATCCTTCGTAGAGGTCTTACCTACACTGCCGGTAACACCAACTACTGGAATATCATATAAACTTCTTTTATATCTAGCAAGATCTTGTATACATTTCAATGAATCCTCTACTAAAACAATAGTTCTATCCTTATATTCCAAAGGAATATCATTAACATCAATATTATCTAGTATACAAGCCTTAGCCCCCTTTTCAAGAGCATCTTTATAAAACTTATTACCATCAAAAGATTCTCCCTTAATACCAACATAAATATCCCCTTCTTGAATAGTTCTAGTATCATGAGAAAAATTATCAAGTACTAAGTTAATATCACCACATAATAATTTACCATTAAATTTATCAATTATATCTTTTACATAAATCATATATAACACCTACTCATAAGAATCATTAATAATACTATCAATACTAGATAATTTATCATCTATCTCTTTTAAAGATACTGCACTCTTCTCTACCTTAATTGAAGTCTTATCTTCCTTTTCCTTATCATTATATGTTTCCATACCTTTAATATTATAAGAAGATAATATTCTATCTTTGATTACATAAGAACCATTACTATATCTATCCATAATAGGAATCTCTGTAATCTTAACTTCTTTAGTATAATTATCAGATACAATACCAATTAAACTCTTAGAATCTTCAATATAAACACTAATAACCCTACTAGGATTACTCTTAATTACCTTCATAAGAAGTATTCCTCTCTTAGCTCTTGAAGTCTTTTCAAATTCTAATAATTTAACTCTCTTACCAGTACCCTTATCAGTAAGTATTGTAATATATTCACTACCAGCATCAAATAGTATTCCACTAACTACATAATCATCTTTTAAGTTAATAGATTTAACACCAGCAGCCTTAATTCCTACTACTGGAACCTCACTAACATCATACCATAGTCCATAACCACATGAAGTAGCAACAAATACTTCTCTATCACTAGAATCAGTAACATTAACTATTTCATCATCATCTTTAAGATTCATCATCTTAATAGGTTTACTATATCTCTGTGCTTTAAATTCATTAAGTAAAGTTCTCTTAATCATACCATTCTTAGAAAAACTTGTAATATATTTTTCTTCATCAAAATCACTTACAAACATAGAATGTACTATTTTTTCATTATCCATTAATGGTATAATATTACTAATATGTTTACCTAAATCTTTCCATTTACATTCAGGTATATCATATACTGGTAAATATAAATAATTACCTAAATTAGTAAATAATAACATTACATCAGTAGTATTAATATTATACATACCAATAGTATAATCATTTTCTTTGAGTAATGTATCCTCTCCATTAGAAGAACTATAACTTCTATAAGGAACTCTCTTAATATATCCCTCATTAGTAACTACTACTACTACTTGTTCTTTAGGTATCATTCTTGTAGTATCAACCTTAACATCAGCAGCCTCATCCCTAATCTCTGTTCTTCTAGGAATAGCATACTCCTTCTTAATCTTTCTAAGATCATCTTTAATAACTGAATTAAGTTTCTCAGGACTAGTTAATATTTCCTCATATAGCTTAATCTTTTCTGCTAATTTTTTCATTTCTTCCTCTAAAGTAACAATATCAGTATTAGTAAGTCTATATAGTTGCAAATTAACTATAGCTTCAGCTTGCTTATCAGTAAATTCATACTCTTTAACCAAATTAACAATAGCATCTGCCTTATTCTTACTTCTTCTAATTAATGCAATAACTTCATCTAATATAGATATAGCTTTAATTAAACCTTCCATAATATGATAACTTGCTCTAGCGGTCTTTAAATCATATTCTGTACCCTTATATACAATCTCTTTTTGATGAGCAATATAAGCATCTAATATTCCAAGTAAACCAAGTTGCATAGGTCTACGATTAACAATAACAACATTATTAAAGTTATAAGATATTTGTAAATCAGTATTCTTATATAAATAATTAAGAATATTATTAGCATCAGCATCCTTCTTTAAATCAATAGCAATTTGTAGTCCTTCTTTATCTGATTCATCTCTTACTTCTACTATACCATCAAGTTTTTTATCTAATCTTACTTCATCTATTTTACGAACAAGTAAAGATTTATTAACATCATAAGGAATCTCGTTAATAATAATCTTATTCTTATCAATAACAGCTTTAGCTCTTATATATATTTTTCCTCTACCAGTTTCATAAGCTTGCTTTATACCATCTAAACCAAGTACTATACCACCAGTAGGAAAATCAGGTCCTTTGACATAATTCATTATTGTATCAAGTCTACTATTAGGATTATCTATTCTAAATATTGTAGCATCAATAACTTCGCCTAAATTATGCGGAGGCATATTAGTAGCATAACCAGCACTAATACCAGTAGTACCATTTACAAGTAAATTAGGAAATCTACTTGGAAGTACTGTGGGTTCTAATAATCTATCATCGTAGTTAGGAGCCATAGGTACAATACCAGTCTTATCAATATTTCTTAGAAGTTCTCCAGCTATTTTAGAAAGTCTTGCTTCAGTATAACGACTAGCGGCAGGACTATCTCCATCAATAGAACCATTATTACCTTGCATCTCTATTAAAGGGGCTTCATTCTTCCAAGGCTGACTCATTCTAACTATTGCCTCATATATAGAACTATCACCATGTGGATGATAATTACCCATTACCATACCAACAGCATTAGCACTCTTTTTAGTAGGCTTATCATAAGTATTATGTTCTTTATACATTGAATATAATATTCTTCTTTGTACAGGTTTTAATCCATCTCTAACATCGGGAATAGCTCTATCTTGAATAATATATTTAGAATATCTTCCAAAACTCTCACCCATTATATCCTCTAAAGAATAATCATATATTCTCTTAATAATTTCTTCCATATATTTACCACCATACCAATTATATAATATTTTTCCTTTATTTTCAAGGAATTATACATCTTATTTACATTTATATTCACTATAAGTCTTAATAAATTAAGTCTTATTAGTGTTTATTTGAGCCAATGATATTGTCTCAAATAAATATATCAACCATATCTATCATATAGAAGCAAGAGATATATATCAAGGTAAAGAAAAAAGATAAAAACTTTGATGAAAGTTTTTATCTTTTTATTTAACTAATATTCAACTCTACAAGTAGTATTTGCTGAGACTGAATTTATAGTAACTATATAACGAACACCAGAACTATGACTTATAGAACAAGTCTGTCCATTTGTGCAAGTACATGTCATACTTGAAGTTGGAGCAGTAAAGTATTTTTCATACTTATTACCTCCAGACACTGAAGCAGTATCATACAAAGTATCATCAACATATAGTGTAACTGTAAATGGTCCACTACCTCCAGAAGATTTAGCAGTTAATGTTTTGGTCACAGCACTTGTTCCCATTGTGCCTGAGCAAGGACTTGATGATGTACATGAATTCATTGTATAACCAGTTGAAGCAGTTCCATAATAATAATATGTTGTTCCATATTTTACACTTAATGTTTTGTTAGAGGTTGAAGAAGTATAGCTACTTGCTCCATTAACTTTGTAATATATAGTGCTTACACCTGTACCTTTATTTAATGTTAAATTATAACTATTTGCTGTAGCAGTTAAACTCTTTGTCACAGCACCTGCTCCCATTGTTCCAGAGCATGGACTAGATAAGGTACATGAACTCATTGTATAACCTGTCGAAGCAGTACCATAATAATAATATGTTGTACCATATTTTACAGCCACTGTTTTAGAAGCTGTTGATGAACTATAATTAGTTGCCCCATTTACTCTATAATATATTGTACTTACACCTGTTCCTTTACTTAAAGTTAAATTGTAACTATTTGCACTTGCAGTTAAAGTCTTAGTTACTGCACTTGCTCCCATTGTTCCAGAGCATGGGCCAGATGATAAACTACACGAATTCATTGCATATCCAGTTGAAGCAATACCATAATAGTAATATGTTGACCCTTCATTTACACTAACAGTTATACTACTATTAGTAGTTGAGGCATAAGTATTAGAACCATTTATTTTGTAATACATAATAGATATACCTGTTCCCTTAGTTAAAGTTAAATTATACTTTGCTACAGTAGCAAGAGTTATAACTTTCATATAACTAGGAAGAACTATATCTTCTTTACTTGTAGTAACACCAATAGTAATAGTAATTGTGTTTGAAGTGTTATTTTTGATATCCATACTCAAAGTACCACCTTGACCAATATCGGTGCCACTAGGATCTATATCACTTTCTTGATTTCTGACAAAAGATATATCATTACTATTTCCTTCATAAATATACCACACAGCATACTTAACGCCATCAATTTGTTCATCATTAAATATAGAAACATTAGTAGTTCTTGTGGCATTAGGTCCTATTGTTACCTCAACAGTATCAAAAATATCACCATTATAAGATAAATTAGATGAAAACGATATTGGATTACTAATTTCTGCACTTGCAGTAAAAACAGCCAGTGTAGAACCAATACCAAGTCCAACTAAACCAATAGTAATAACTAAAATTAAATAAATTGTCTTCATAGGAATTTTAGTTTCCATTACACATTCCCTCCTTATTTACTAAAGAAATTAAGTATTTCAGATATATCAACTTTAGATATATGTATTAGTATTGCAGCCATTGCTAAGAATGGCCCAAAAGGTATTAAATTATCTTTCCTACTAAATAGCGTATAAACTGCTACTGGAAAAGCAATAAAAGTAGCCAAGAATATATCACATATACATAGAGGATATCCAATTACTATTCCAAATAGAAACATTAATTTAATATCTCCTCCACCCATAGACTCTCTCTTAAATAGCTTATCCCCTATTAATTTTATCACATACATTGTAACAAAAGCAAGTATTCCTGCAATAATTTTATCAGCAGTATACTCAAGTCCAAAGAAGATAAGTTCTAAAATTATAATGACAATAGCGGCCACTGCTATAACTTCATCTAATATAATCATATATTCAATATCACTTACAATAATAGTAATTAAACTAGATATAAATATTAAACTAATAACAAAGTTATAGCTAAAACCAAATGAATGGTAAGAAGTACAAAATAATACTCCAGTAATAACTTCAACTAATAAGTAACTTATTGGTATTTTATTATGACAGCATCTACTTTTACCACCTTGTATAACATAAGATACCACTGGTATTAATTCATACCACCTAAGTTTATGTTGACAACTATGGCAATGACTTCTAGGATACAGAATAGATTCATTATTAGATAGCCTCACAGCCAAATTATTAAGAAAACTACCCATTGCTGTTCCAAAGATAAATATTATTATATATATATATATTTCCATAAAATCACCTATAAAATGTCATTATACATACTAAACATTGGAACAAATATAGCAAGTAATACAACACCTACTATTCCCGCAAGTAATATTATCATAACAGGTTCTATTAAACTTTTTAATCTTTGAACTAAAGCCTTTTGTTCCTCTTCATAATAAGAAGCAACATTTTCCATCATTACCCCAAGTCTACCTGTTTTTTCTCCAGTAACTAACATTTCATAAGCAATTCTAGGAAAAGCCCATTTATCCTCAAAAGCTTTAGATAATCCGGCACCTGTACTAAGATTAGTAACAGCCTCTTTTATTATATCTTTATATATCTCATTATTAGTAACCTTGCCTAACATTTCAATACTATCAGTAATAAATACATCATGTCTAATAAGTGAAGAAAAAGTCTTAGTAAACATAACTATCTGATTATCAATTATAACATTCTTAATTATTGGAATATGCATAAGTATATACTGAACAAAATATCTAAACTTCTTAATATTCTTATACATAGCAATAAGTATAATAATAACACCTGCTACTGCAATAATAATCTTAATAATATTATCTTTAACAAAATTACTAGTATTAACCAAAAATACCGTAATACCAGGAAGGTCTGCACCTAACTGCTTAAATATATCTTCAAACCTAGGTATAATAAATATAAGTAAGAATGTTAATACCGCAATAGCCACAACTAGAACAACACTTGGATAAGTAAGGGCAGATATTATTTGTTTTCTATTAGTATCAGCAGTCTTGTAATAAGCTGCCATATCGTCTAGTGCCTCAGTCAAATTACCAGTAAGTTCCGAAGTTTTAAGCATATTAATAAGTAGTTTAGGAAATATATTTCCTTGTCTAGCCAGTGCTTCACTAAAAGGAGCACCAGTATTTAATTCATATAATATTTTTTTATATAAATTCTTTCTATTCTTATTCTTAGTTTGCTCATCTAACATAACAATAGAATCAGTAAGTGGAATACCACTCTTAATATAGGTAGACAACTGTGTTAAAAAGAATACTAAATCTTTATATTTCATTGGTCTTTCTAATGTTAAAAAATCACCAAATTTACTAATTTTTGTTTCTTTAATTTCTAGTATTTTATACCCTTGACTATTTAAAAAAGACTCTACATCTAATCTTCTAAAAGCATCAAAATAGCCTTTAACAGTCTTACCTTCCTTGTCGTAGCAGGTATATTTATATCTTGTTTTAACTCTACTCGCAGCAGTATTACCACTAACAGTTTGATTAGAAGAAAAAACAGCATTATTATTACTAGTATTATTAACATTTTTACCATTCATAATATAATCACCTATTCTATAAATAATTATAACATAGAATAATCTATTTTTTAACATTTTTTTATAAATTTCATATATTATTTTAGAAAGGGAGTATTATATATGTATGGAAATAACTTTGGATATCCTTTTATGGGTGGGATGCCTAATCAAATAGTACCTCCAATGACAGGAAATATGATGGGACCCATGATAGGAGCCCCTCTAAGGTCTGGAGGTGGTGGTCTTCGTTCGTTATTAGGCCTAGGTAGGATGTCAACAGGCACCAGTGGTTTTAACTTTACCAGTCTTTTAAATGGAGCTTCAAAAACACTAGGAGTAGTAAAAGATGCCATCCCCGTAGTCAAAGAAGTCGGACCAATGATGAATAATATGCGTTCTATGTTAAAAATAGCCTCAGTATTCAAAGACGAAACAGATACCACAAAAAAAGAAGATACTACATCTCCGAATATAGCATCTTCAAACATAAATAGTAATAACACTACTACTACTCAAAAAGTAGAATATACAAATCAAACAAATAACCAGCCAAATTTCTTTTTATAAGAAATTTTTTTATTTTATATACTTAATATCAAACTTATTATACATAAATTTCATTATAAAATAACTAATACTAGTATAAATAATAGTCATAAATATACTATGAATAATTATATTAAACAAAAGTATAATACTATAATCACCATATCCTGTAATCATTAGTATTATAAAGGATAATATATGATAAATAATAATACCAACATAACTAATAATATTAGTCATAAAAACATTTCCTGGTAATATATTATACAATATTTTAATAACTATCCCAATAATAATAAATATAAAAGTATTAACAAATATTGTTGAAGTATAAAGAATATCAAATAATATACCAAATATAAATATAAGTATAAAAAACTTCTTATCATTATCAAAATAAGGATATATAATAGCAAAAGATATAATTATATATATCGTAGTAAAATAACTAATATTAGATAAAGTACTAGGAAATATATTAGACATAATACCTTCAAGTAAAAAAGAAAAAACCAAATATATAATACTAATAATCATTACTATCTTTCCTTTTTAATATACTAACATAATTAATATCAGTAAAATCACTTGAAGGTTTAACTTTAATAATCTTAGCTAAATCATAAGAATCAGTAGATATCTCGCTAACAGTGCCTACTAAAATACCTGAAGGAAATATACCACCAAGTCCAGAAGTATATACATAGTCTCCTACTCTAACATCCTTAGTATTACTAATACCCTCTACTTCCAAATAATTATCATTATAATCATAACTATTAATAAGACCATATAAATCATAATCACCATTACTTATATGAACAGATATCTTATTATTAGTGTCACTCGTAGTAATAAGTCTAACATCAGAAGTAAAAGTACTAGTCTTAATAATTTTACCAATTAATCCTTTAGAATTAATAACAACCATATCCTTCTCTACCCCATTATAAGTACCCTTATCTATCGTAATAGTATTATACCAAAAGCCAACATTTCTACTGACAACTGTAGCATTCAAATATTCATAATCAGATAAATTATGTTCAATATTAAGTTCTTCCTTTAATCTCTCAAGTTCTCTTCTAAGTTCAATATTCTCAGCCTCAATTGAAGTAACTCTATCAAGAGAAGTCTCTAATATATCATTATCTTCCTCTACACTTTTAAGTTCATTATAATCAAAAATAAAATCATTTATTTTACCAGATACAAATCTAACAGGATATGATATAATCTTCTCAGTATACACTAAAGCATCTCTAATAAAAGATTCAACCTTATTAAGTTTTCTATCTTCTTTAAGAGTAAAAGAAAATATAACAAAAATAATAATAATTAAAACAATAATACCAATAACAATATATTTCTTAGGTATACTTCTTTTATTTTTCATAAACATTTATATCACATTCCCATCGTATCTTATTATATAATATTTTTAATTAAATTAAAAGTATTATAAATTATTATCTTGATAAAAACTATAATAATTGCCCTTACCAATAATAATATGATCAATTAAATTAATACCATGTAAAATACCAATATCTTTAATTCTTTTAGTAAGTTCTTTATCATTACCTGAGGGACTACTGTTACCTGAAGGATGATTATGAATACATATAATATAACTAGCGGACATTAAATAAGCCCATTTAAATATCTCTCTTGGATGTACTAAAGAATAGTTAACAGTACCTTTAAACAATAATTTCTTATCTATATATTTCTTTTGATTATCTAAATAAATAACATAAAAGAGTTCTTGTTTAATACCATCAAATAAATTATGAAAATAATTAATAATAGATTCCGGATTAGTTAAATATACTAATTCTTTATAATTGTCTTCTAAATAAACTCTTCTTCCTAGTTCAATTGCGGCCATTAACTCTATTGCTTTAATATTACCTACTCCATTTATCTTAGATAAAGTATTAACTTCCATATTTTTAAGTTCATTAATATTATTAACTGAACTAAGTATATTATGAGATATTTCTTTTAAACCATACTTCCTAGTACCGGACTTAAGTATTATTTCAATAAGTTCTTCATTAGATATATTATCTCTACCATATTTAATAAATCTTTCTCTAGGTCTTTCCTCACTAGGTAAACCTTTTAAGTTCACTTAATCTCACACCTTTCTTTTATATAAAGTAAAGCGTAATGTGTTGTTACTTTACCTACTATCTTCTCCTTTCATAAAGATTTTGCTCTTAATAAAATCTAATAATAACATGCTAAAATATCTCTTACAAGTTTGAGCCTTAATATGACTACATTATATTATTTAATACTATTAAAGTCAATAAGAACTGATAAGTTAATATCAGTTCTTATTTTAATTATTATGTTCGCTTTAATCCTAAGGTATTAAAGTGTTGTTATTAGCCTTTAGGTCTAATAACAATGTATCTACATACCTATCATATATAAGCCATATCTATATATTTAAAATTATACAAATAAATTGTTTTATTTATTTTAATAGTTCTTCTACTATTTTATATATTTCAGTACTAGGATTAGCCTCCACAGTACCTATTATTTTACCATTTTCTAATTGGTGCTTTTCAAGTTTTTTAGCACTATATATCGCGGTATTAATATTTTTATTAATATCAGGAAAAATATTTATATTCTTAGCATAATTAGGATAAAACTTTTTTAATCTATTTATTAAACTTTTATTATCCATACTCGCAGTTGTATATTCATAATGAAGTAAAAACCATAACTCTATACTTGGAGTAGATGTTATTATTTCAATACCACTCAAACTAGCAAGTTTTTTAGCCTCTTTAATCACAGTATTTTTAATAGGTTCTATATCAGTATCAAAAATACAATATGCCCTATCACCATCACTTAAATCCACACCAATTTTTTTCATTTCTTCAATTAACATTTTAACTAAGTTCAATGGATCCGTATAATTACCTTTTGCAAATGATATTGAATAACTCTTTTTACCATTATCAAAATTATTAAAATATAATTTTTCGGTTTTGTTTTTACCTTCAACAGCAATTATTATTTTATTTTTTTGTTTTCTTTCTTTTCTTACTCTGTCATTACTAATTACTCGTTTATTTTCTATTCTTCTTCCCACAAGTTAAAATCATTCTTGATGAAAGGTACAGCACCATATCTACCAAGCATATATCCTTTTTCAACATTTTCTTGTTTTCTTACTGAAAAATCACTTAAAGAATATAAATCACTTTCTCCAGTTTCACTATTTTTTTCAGTAAACCATATTTGGTCTCTTCTGAGAATATTTAAATCTAATAAATTAGTATCATGAGTATTGAAAATTAATTGAGAACCATTTTTATTTATTTCTGCATCATTAAATATTTCTACTATATATTGTACTAAAAATGGATGTAGACTTTTATCTAATTCATCTATTATTAATACTTTTTTATTTTTTAAACTATCAGCCAAAAAAGGTATAAATGCAAATATCATTTGAGTACCTAAAGATTCTTCATCTATTGATAAGTAGTTATCACTATTTTTATGTTTAAATAATACTTGATATGCTTTGGGTTTATCAGGTAAAGTTTTTGTAATAAACTCTGGTATTGCAGTTAAGAACTCTCCTGGTACATCTATTTGAGATATTTGGTAATCTTCTATATTAAAATCAGCCTTTTGTAAAAAATCAATAGCAAAATCTTTTAAATAATCTGGATTTGTTTCATACATTTTATAAGCCATATTTTTTAGTATTTCTAAATTATTACAAGTTCCTATTCCATTTGTTAAAAAGTTATATGCTGCTTTTGTCTTGTCAAAGTTCCAATTAGTCGCTGTAGCTAAGAAAAACTTATTTTGAGCATTTTTAGCCTCTATTTCTCTTAATATCTTTTCATCTTTCTGTGTATAACTATATTCATTTATATTAGTTCTATCAAATATCTTAGTTTCTCTTCCATTTGGATAGTAATATAAATATTCATCATAAATCTTATCCTTATCCGCTATAAAACCATAAACATATCTTGTTTCATCCAAAATAAACTTAATTTCAAATTCGCTTGGTTTATTAACACTACCTTTATCAAGTTTAAATGGTATCAAAGGAAGTTTAGCATTAATATCAACACTATTTGACGACCTTAACATTAAAACTACAAGAGTTAATATTTTAAATAAATTAGATTTACCTGAAGCATTTGCTCCATAAATTGCAGCACTTTTTAAAACTTTATTACCACCAATTTCTACATAATTATCATTTAGTTCTTTATTGGAATTAGCAATCATACTAAAAGTTACTTTCTCTTTAAATGACAAGAAATTCTTTACACTAAACTCTAATATCATTTTATTTCATTCCTCCCTCTTTGATAATATTATATGCATTTTTTAATATAAAATCAACATTTTTTCATATTTTATTTTACTTTTTTGCATTTTTTGTGCAAATTATGTAAATAAAATACTGATTTTTGACATTTAAAAAGAAATAGAACAAACTATTTCTTTCTCATCCAGTTCTTACCATCTACCACTCTTGCAACAACCATTGAATTAGATAAATCACCAACTACATTAAGCATAGTGGCTGGAGCATCTATTATCGTAGCAATAATAGTAAGTATCGGAAGAGCTCCAGTACCATATCCCATCATAGTAAGAATCATCATCTCCGATATAGTACCACCTCCTATAGGGACAGCAGTAACAAGTAAAGTAGCCACTAAAGCAATAAGTAGTATTTTAAATATGCCATCAAAACCACTAATATTAGTACCAAATAAACATACTAAAAACATAATCTTAAATACACTACCAATAATAGAACCATCCTTATGAAAACTAGTACCAAGAGGTATTACAGTCTCTGCTATATCATCAGGTACTCCTATCTTTTTAGCACATTCACTATTAACAGGAATAGAGGCAGCCGAAGAACAAGTAGCGATCGAAGTCAAACTTGCAGGTATAACATTCTTCCAAAATCTCTTAACTCCTTCTAATCTACCCGCTATAAAAGCATATATTGTATACATAATAAAGTAAAATAATAAACATACTATCGTATAAATAACAAAAGTCTTAATATACCCAACTGCTATTGCACTACCAAAAGTACCAACTAAAGAAGCCGTACAACACATAAATCCAATTGGAGCATAGTACATAATAATATTAACTACCTTCATAATAACTTCATTAAAAGATTCTAGTACTTCTCTAGCCTTATCACCCTTATTACCAGCCATATTAATTGCTATTCCAAATATAATAGAAAATACCAAAAGAGCAATCAAATTATCCGTATTAAGTAAATCACCGAACTTACTAACAGTAAGAGTCTTCGCTGTTCTTTCTAATATATTAAGTTCTTCTACCTCAGTATTTTCTACTAAAACACTCTTAATATCATTAACTTTATCAGTATCAACTAAATTAATCTTATAAGTAGAAACAAATCCCACTACTACAGCCACTAATGAAGTAACAATAAAAGTAACAATCGTTGTAATCATAATCTTACCAAGTCTCTTAGGACTCTTAATCTTAGATATAGATACCGTTATTGAAAGAAATATAAGTGGTACAACAACTACCAAAAGCATATTAATAAATATATCCCCTAAAGGACTAAGCGCACTAGCCTTCTCTTTAAATATAAGACCAATAATCGTACCAATAATAACAGCCATTATTAATATAATACTAGACTTATAACTCTTCATAAACTTCTTCATAATATCACCTTCCTAATACCATTATATTATTAACAAAGAAATAATATAAGTATCATAAATCCACATTAAATATAAATAATTTTACTAAAATCCACATCTATGTTATAATGAATTTGAGGTAACTATGAAAAAATATATAAAATTAAATAATAATGATAATCATCTATCATTAGGTAACTTTACCAGAATAATAAAAGAAAACACTATCAATAAAACAAGTGCTCTTCAAACAGAAGTATTTAGTACTCTATTTAATACTACTAATATAAATGATACTACAATAAATAACTATTGTATTGGTATAAGAAGTATAAATAATGATTATAAGCAGCAGTATATAATATATAAAAAGAACTATCCAAAAGATAACTATATATTATTAGATATTATAATAAATTTATTAACTATAATCACTGGTAATATTTATTCAAATCTAACTAAAAAAGAAAAGATAGATTTAATAAATAATAATACCTTATTAAAAACAGTAACTATAAAATTATATAATATTAGTAAAAACGATAAAGAAGTATCTAAAGAACTATCAAGTAATCTATTAGAACTAATAAATAATAACAATCTATGCATTGCCCTTACTGAAATATTATTCTTTATCATATCAGCTAAAAAACAACTTATCGATGAAGATAATATCAAAAAAGAAATAATAGAAAATCTTCTAAGTAACACTCTAGTATCCCCTCATGAACTCGAAGAATATCTAAATCTAAAACTAAGTGAAGGTATAAACTATAATTACTCATTAAATACCCTAGCCCAAAACAATAATCCCTATGCTCTATATGAATTAGGAAGAGAAGAATACAAAGGTTATATCAAGGGCTATCCAAGATATGATATAAGTTATAACTACTTCAGTAGAGCTTCTTTAAAAGATCATCCAAGTAGTTATTATATGCTAGCTAAAATGTTAATAAATAAAAATATTGGAAACGGTACCAAGAAAGATTTAAAACTTGCTTATGAATATCTAAATAAATCAATATCTCTAGGTAATATAGCCTCAGTTAATCTATTAGGAAATATGTATAAAGAAGGATTATATGTAAAAAAAGATATAAATAAAGCTATATCACTATATGAAGAAGCATCTTTACATAACTATGTTTATGCTTATAATAATCTTGGTAAAATATATGAAAACAATAAAGATTATCAAAAAGCCTTCAAGTACTTTGAGAAAGCCTCCCTGCTTGGAGAATCATATGCCCTAAATACACTTGGAGAATACTATCGTAAAGGAATATATGTAGATATAGATTTAAATAAAGCCTTCACTCTATATAATAAAGCCATTCAAGTACCAATAGATAATATCTATTACTATGCCTACTATAACCTAGCCAAATACTTCTATTTAACTGGAGATATTGTCTTAGTAAAAGATATAAATAAAGCTATTAACTATCTCACAATAGCAAGTAATAATAATATTATCGAAGCCTCTATCTTATTATTATATATTTATGTAGATAAATACCTAAAAGAACTAGATACCAGTATCATATCCAGAATAAAAGAACTAACTCTAACTATTGAAAAACATCCTAAGTATAATAAAGAAATAAAAAAAGAAATAGATAGCAATCTATTAAAACTAAAGCAAAATAAAAAAATAAATATAGATATTATATTCTAACTATATTTATTTTTCTTTTATATATTTATCACTAATATAAGTAAATAGTAGTAAATAAACAATACCAAGAAGATAACCTCCTAGTACATCAGAAGTATAATGAACTCCTAGATATATTCTAGTTAAACCAACTACTAGAATAAGTATTGATAATATACTAATTAATAAATATTTTATCTTTTTATTCTTAATATAATTATAAGTTAAATATATCAAATAACCATATACTACCATACTAACAGCACTATGTCCAGAAGGAAAACTCTTACCAGCCTCAGTAATAATATTAATATCAGTAGGTCTATCTCTACCAATAATATTTTTAATTATTACATTATTAAGTACTACAATACCAAGTAAATTTAAAACAATACAAATATTAATCTTCTTATTTCTAAATATAAATAAAGATATAATAGTAACAATACCAATAACAATAGTACCACCTATATTAGTAATAATCTTCACTATCTTATCCATATTATTACTTCTTAATTTAGAAATAATATTATATCCAATATCATCTATATATAATTTATTCTTAGTAATAACAAATATCATAATAGTGGTAAATAATATTAAACATACTCCAAGTATTATCCATCTAATTTTCTTTCCTTTAATTATAATCACCCTCTTTTAACTTATCAACATGTTTAGCATATACTTTCTTCATATGATCTTCACTTGAAGAACTAACCATTTTATCAATATCTATCCAGTTAACTCCGCTATTCTCATCTTCTTTAATTAATAACTTTTCATTTTCATCAGCCTCAAAAATATAAGTAGCATTTAAATGAATATGGCTAGAAACAAATTTACCTCTCTTAATATGACTTTTAACAGGTAATACATCTATAGCATAAAAGTCTTTAGATAAAGGTTTTAAGTTCTTAATACCAGTCTCTTCCATAACCTCTCTCATAGCCACTCCAAGTAAATCACTTTCACCATCAGCATGACCTCCCGGCCAAGCCCAAGAATTATAAATATTATGATATATCATAAGTACTTTACTTCTATTCTTATTAACAACAAAAGCCGAACTACAAAAATGACCAAATATATTCTTCCTAGTTAATACATCATCAAAAGTATCTATAAACTTCAAAATATATTCCTTATCACTTTCTTCTTGCTCATCATAAGGTATATAATTAACAATTCTTTCTCTTAATTCATTCATAAGTAATCACCACTCCATTTCATTATTCCATTAATTTTATCGTTCAAATAATCAGTTATGTTAGAAAAATATTATCTACTACTTCTGCATTAAACTATTGTTTATCACATGTACTTGAGATCACAGTCTGTGATCTCAAGTTAATTATTCTTTTATAGTTTTTTATCTCGAAACAACAATTTTAATTGGTTATAATTTGTAACCGTTTCATTTTTGAATAAGTTAAACTTTTACCTTTTCTCTAACAAGCACACACTCTCCACATGTTTCGTATTAGGAAACATATCAAATAAAGTAATATCCTTAAGTTCATACTTACTCTTTAATACATTAATATCTCTAGCCAAAGTAATAGGATTACAAGATACATAAACTATTCTCTTAACATTACTATCACAAAGTAACTCAGTAGTAGTCTTATCAAGTCCACCTCTCGGAGGATCAACAACAACTACTTCCTCATTTATACTATTAATATCGCTAGCCCTTTTACATTCAAAACTAACATTACCTATATCATTAATCTTTTTATTTAAATTAGCCCCTTCTACAGCATCACTATTAATCTCAATACCCCTTACTCTATTAAAATTATCTGCTAAATATATACCAATAGTACCAGCGCCACAATATAAGTCAAGTAGGCTTTCCCCCTTACCCGCAGCTTCCTTAACTTTATCATATAACTTACTAATCATATCAGTATTAACTTGAAAGAAAGATTTAGGATATACTGCATACTTATATTTATCTACATTAATAGTAATATAATCATTACCATATATAACCTCATCATTAAGTACTATACTTTTAACCATACCTTTAAGACTATTTATAATCATATCCCTATCAGTATCACCATTTAATATAACCATAATCTCATTAGTACCTTTAATAACAATATCATTTATTCCAGTTAAATCAAGTTTACTAAGACTATCAATAACTTTATTAATATTATCATTAACTAAATAACACTTATCAATATTAACAAGATTATTACTCTCTTCCTCAGTTAATGAAACATTACCATTAAATACCTTCAACCCAATCTTGTTGCGGTATCCATATTCTTTATAATTAGAAATAATCTCTGGATTAACATCATATCCAGCATATCTCTTCATAATATCTATTACAGATTCCTTCTTATATACCAGAGCCTTATCATACTTAATATACCCAGTACTGCATCCACCACAAGTATCAAAATAAGGACATATACTCTTTCTTCTATTACTACTTTCCGTAATAATATTCATAGCCTTACCAATAGAATAATTCTTCTTATCTATAGTAATTCTAACATCAACAACTTCTTCAGGCAATACCGAAGGAATAAATAATACCTTATCATTAATTCTACTTATACCTCTAAAATCATGAGATAACTTATCAATCTTCACTATCATAAACATCACATATATATCATAACATACGATTGCCAAGTTAGCAACTTAATTATTAATTTTTTAAAACAACCCCAATAAGCACTTAGCAAAATCCAAATTTTACTATTTAAAATACTAGTTACATATTTACATTAATTCCATTTTAT